>Ga0209463_1000249_pt1 | contig 49055 bp, 74 predicted proteins | sample AgamicMgSfrz_FD_187169 | JGI IMG/M metagenome (GOLD analysis project Ga0209463, IMG submission 187169) | Agave microbial communities from Guanajuato, Mexico - Mg.Sf.rz (SPAdes) (version 2) | ecosystem: Host-associated > Plants > Phyllosphere > Phylloplane/Leaf | place: Guanajuato, Mexico...
TTATGATGATGCTGACTTGATGAAGATTCTTCATAACCTCTAACATTTTCCATACCCAAATTCCCCCTTAGTTAAACTCAAGGGCATATTATTCAGTGGTATGAAAAAGGTGACCAGAAAAAATGAATAATAATTTGGCTTTATTGAGGAAATTTTAAGGTGACAAGAGTTAACCTGAATATCTCTAATGATGCTTGTGATTATTCATCTACTGGAAAGTATATTAAGGATTAACTAATTTTTTATTTTGGATCTAATAAAATACACCAATAAAACAAGCAAAGAATCGCTCCAATTACTAAAAAAGATAATTTGTTCAAGAAGTTTTCGATTGCTTCCTTGTATAATCGTGTTCTTTTTAGAGAAGATAAAAATATCACAAGGAAGGAGGGTAAATTTTGTTTAAAGACAATAATATTTTTGGGATAGGAGTTTTAGCTATTCTTTTAACAACTGTATATACTGCTGTCTTAGCATCCCAATTAATGGCAACAAAGCATAAAGTTGATCACTTATATTTTAAAGATAAATTTAGTAATCAAAAATGAGCCTCCAATTATTAATCAGGATAACTATTACTGTTGTAAAGGTTTAAAATCACTATCCTTTTTATACCGCGATGCATCAATATCATTTTTCTCATCTAGCAAGTTTTTTGAATATACGCCAAATTCCTTCCAATTTCTTTGTGCTTCTCTAAGAGATTCCACATTTGCTCCGCCAGCAAAATCAGGTTCATCAGATTGTAACGGATCATCCTCCCACCTACATACAACACATATCTCCCAAGAATTTAGTTCAGACAAAGTTTTATATCCACAACAAGGACATGTCAATAGCTTCCTTCCCATATTTCGCCTCCATATTTATCTTTTTGCGTTTACCAGTAAGTTATCTACTGCCATTATAGTATAATCTGTTGTATTACCTCAGATTCTATTAAATTCGCTTCTTCTGTATTAACTTCTTAACTTCCGGATACCACTAGCTATTGGGTATACAGTTATTTCAACTGGGATTTATATATTTGTGTCAATTAGAACGGATAAAGAAAAAGAAACAAATAATGAACTCTATTTTGAAGATAATGAAGCGAAATTAAATGACTTAAAAATCAATATCACAGAAACTTAAGTTATTCAACCTGGTGAAAAGGGAAATGAGTATGGAGAAAAACCTGTATTTGCAATTTGGTATGAAACAACTAATTTAAGTGATACAGACATTAACCCTACTTCTGGATGGATGACAGTATTTGAAGCTGTACAGGATAATGATCCTGATGCAGTCAATACTCTATAAGTTGCTGGACTTCCAGATGACCAATTTCTTGATTCTCAATTAGAAACAATAAAAAAAGACGGGACAGTTAAAAACGCAGTAGCTTATGAATTAGATGAATTAGAAACTCCTGTAACATTAATAGCTTCACAAGGTATAGGTGGCGATAAATTAGGTGAAGAAAATTTTAATATTAAATAAACGTTTTTTTAATAGAAAAAGCCCTTCTCAAATAAGTTGGGCCATTAAGCTCTCTGAACATATAAAATATCCATAAATTTAAGTTTAATTGTTTCAGTGTAATTTTCTATATGTATTAATTTTGTATTACCATCCATCTTAACAACTTTGCCCCTAACAGAATCTTCTCTTTTCCACACGGTTAGTCTAAGTTCATTCTTTTCCCGCAATGCTTCTGTTAAGGTATTGGCAATTTCCTCTAATTCAAACTCATCTCTTGTCGGTCTTGCTGGTTTCTTAACCTTCTTAGGCTTTGCTAGTTCCATAATTATGCACATCTCCTTACTTTTTGTGTTGGTCCCATTGATAAAATGTTAGAGAACTTAAAAGTGCGTTGCTGTTTACTAGTAAAACAATAGACACTAAAGAACTCTTCATTCACTTTAATAACCTGAATCCTGCGTTGACTGATTTCCCCTTTATTGTTTTGATAGATTATTTCTATAACCTCGTTACTTTCTATAGCCTTCTTAAGAATCCATTCATCAATAAGACCTCCCTTTTGAAATACATTATATAAGAACAATTGTTCTAAATCAACATCGAATACGAACAATAGTTCTTATGTATTTTAAATATATAAAGGAGAAGGATGTCATGATTAGGGACCGTAGGAATATTAAAAGGACAGCAATTGACGCTTTTGATATACTTTCACTGCTGCTTCAGTTTTGGTTCCATATTCTTTTGTTTTTCGATATCATGAAGCATTTGGAAAAGATGAACTATTCCTTCTGCATCCTTTTCTATTGAAACGCAACTCTGTATGCTTTGTATTGCTTTAGTTGACAGGCGACTACTCTTCTAATCTTTGTCGTCCATATCTGAGAATAAAGACTGTTTCAAGACGCCCCACCATTTATGACATGATTGACTTACTCGAATTAATTGAAGCTGGGAAAAATCCCGGCTTTTCTTTTTTATAGTAAGGAACCACCTATAACAAGCAATTCAGCTTTATCTTTGTTGAATGTATCGATAACTTCGATTATAGGGATAAATTGCCCACCTTCACCTGGAGACCTACTGAATTTAATTAAAGCATAATCCCTGTCACTTCCGTCATTTCTTCTTTCAAACTTCTATGATTATCTTCTGCACCTTACTCATATAAATCACCATGGCTTGCTTTTTGAATGAGCTTTAATTAATGCATAATTTGGTTCGTTTACTTCGAAATATTTCATTTTTCTTCACCCTTTCATCAATAAATCTCTTATTTATTTTAAAGTTGTCAACATTTTGCCGATATTCATAAAGGAGGTGAGTTTTTTGGATATTGCAGCTTTATCAGTTAGCATGCACCAAGCTTCACTTGGTCAAAGTATAAGCATAGCTTTAACTAAAATGTCTTTGGACAGTACACAACAATCTGCAACACAAATGATGGAAATGCTTCAGGCTCCACATCCAACATTAGGTAACTCTATCGACCTAAAAGGATAAACACAGAAAAATGTATTCTCAATAGGATGCATTTTTTCTTTTTCTTCAAATATACATCACTTTCTTTTCTGCTTCTTCTCTTGATGTCTGAAACCCAAATAAATAACCAAAAACACAAATACTTGACCGAACCAATAACCTATGAAGAATTACCTGTTAACAACCTGTATTTTGTCGTTCGTGATCCACTTAGTTCATGTTGTTTATTGTCGAATAAATAAAGGATTTGTTAGTTTTTTTGGATTTTTATACACTATTCAAATCCCAGTATTTGTTATATTGTAAGTATTGCTTATTACATTTAAAAAAGGTGGTGAACCTATGAAAAAAAATCTATTAAAATTTACACTGGCTCTTGGATTAGTTTTCTCAATCTCATCACCAGTAACTGGAGGAGATGTAAAACCATTGATTTCTGACTGCGGTGGTTCAGAACATCCAGTTCCTTGCTGGTCATACTAAAATTTGTGTAATAACTCATATGAACCTTAATTGGTTCTTTTTTTTATGAAATATAATAAAAAGTGAATTGAATAATTTCTACAGTGGTTTGAACCTTGATAATTGATACGTTCTCCTTGTAGCTTTTGTGTTTCAGTTAGATTGATCAGCAATCCTCCCTAATTTATTGGTTTCACTCCCTTCCCGGTCTTGCCATCTGTTTTACCTTCCAATCACTGTGTAGCTAGTTGTTCTTTAATTAAGCCTGTTATTTCTCTTGCAAATTCAATTCGATCTTCTAATTCGTCACCTTCATAAGACTTGTCCATCATTTTTCTAAGCAATCATGAACTTGGAAAACTAAATCAGAATGTTCAGCAGCAACATATCAATTAGCAATTGATTTAATATATATTGTTGAAGTTCTTTGAGAAAATTTTTCTGAACACCTCAGCATCTCCAACTGTTTTACCTATACTGTTAATGTTTATAAAAAGGTAATTATATGACTAAATCGACTCTTGCGAATGCTTTTCAGAGGATTTTAAAAAATGATGGGTTGCCTCCCCTTCCTATTCACTCAACCCGTCACACACACGCTGTATTACAAATGGAAGCTGGTGCGGATATGAAATACATTCAGGAACCTTTGGGGTATGGAAGTATAAGTAATACCTCTGATGTTTATTTCCACATCAGTAAGAAGATTGAAAAAGATAGAATGAACAAATTTGAGGAACATATGAAAAATGTACTTGAATAAAAACCCCTTACTCGTCTTCTTGTTCTTTGTAAGCCAGGGCAATATCTACAATTTCTTCTGGTGTTAATTCTTTATCACTCCAGAAAATTAAATCACTCGGTGCTGGGTGTGGTACATTCTTTTCAAGAATATCAATATACTCACTTACCTCTTCGTCAGAAAGTAATGGGTTTATTATCTTATTTACTAATTGAACTAATTCTTCTTTTGACATTTTATTTTCCATGTTATCCACCATCCTTAATTAATTCCCTTTCTTTCCAAAGTGATATGCAGGATCCAAAATAATTTGATGCATTCTTGGAGAAGTAATCATTAAATTATCTAGATTATACACTTCTCCACCTTTATCAATTGGTTGTTTATGGGGCAAGATATATGACTTATGCTTACCGTAATGTTCAACCTTTGGAGCAATTGGAGCATTCCCGCTGCCATTCTTGCAACGTTTCTTGGATTGAATTCACTTGCAAAACTGGAATTAGCAACAGATTTCCAAAATTCATTTCGGAAATCATCAAATGAATAAATTCTTTCCCTATTAATTGGTCTCTTACTTCCTTCGGTATAACCCCTATGGATGCTTGATTATACATTAGTTTAGTTTGACCTTCTAGAGCTTTGTCAAAATTAAAGATTTCGTTTACAATCCCTGGTCTATATCTGGCACTTCCTCCATTGCCACCAGAGAGCATACTTAATAGTTCTACTTTGTCTCTGCTCTCAGGTTTAGTAATGCTATTTATCGCTCCTGAATCAGTATTAACGCGTACCACACCGCTATCGGCTACTAGTCGATTATATGGATTAATATTGTATGCAACATCATCAGCCCATGCCCTAGTAATATCCATACCCTGCTTACCAAGTTGTACTGTTCTATTAACAGCCTCTTGGCTTAGTCTATCTGCTTTCTTCATCATTCCTGGTAGATGTGGCGCGAAAGGTAAACCGGCAAATATCCCTTGAGATAAACTAGCATGGCGTTGTTCATCTGTTAATTCGTTACCCAACATATCTTTTCCTGTTAAATATTCAGATAAACCATTTGCAGAAATCAGGCCATAAATACCCATCTCCGTTTTTTCCAATGTAGAAAAAGAACGAACATTCTTGTAAGCACTCATTGCGTGTTCAGCTGCACTAACACCTTTGGTAGCGGAGTAAATAGCACAAATATTTCTAATTAAGTGAAAAATTACGGATAATTCATGCATAGCAATATTTAAAATTTGATACAATTAAAAATGATGATTCAGAACTACTAATATCAATGAACGTAAACACGGTCCCAACCTAAATCAAGAGAAAAAGAATGAATAAACTCAGCTAAATCATAATTGATGTCACATCAAACTTATTAACGGTGTTTGATTTTACATTCCAAGCAAACTTACTCTTATCTAAAGTAGTTTCATCTATCCATTTTACTTCAGACTTGTCATAATCCTTACTTAATGTCGTATCGTTGATTTGATAGCCTTTATACTTAAGGTAGTTAACGAATTCTCGATGCTTGCCCTTCATGGACTCGTTTCTTCTCAGCATATCTCGATGGTAATCGTGGTCTTGTTCATGGAATATATCAAAGTAATGCTTTAATTTTTCATCTGCAATTTTTACTTCGTCACGATAAATAATCCCGTCAATTTCTATTTCCTCTGGTATAGCAACTTCATATTCAGAATTACGTATCTCAGAAGTGGGTGTGTTTAAGTATCGATATATGTCCTTCACAAATTTAAATGTGTCTCTATTTAGAACGGCTCCAGACGAGTAACTTTCAAAAGACTTATCCTCTTTAATGATTAACCACTCATCACCGCCACCTACCTGCTGTATAAAGCAAAGATTCTTATAGTAGAAGGCAGTACCAAGTGCCCAACAACCTCCTTGTAGCTTCGTAAGCAAATTTTCTAGTGTCTTACACTCTGAAAAAGAATCCATTGTGAATGGCGGGTCGTATGCAAGTGGAATCCAGTGGTTGTTCAATCCAATCTCATACCACTTAGCTAACCAGGTAGTATCAATTTCAAAACTACTAAAACTGACACATATTAACCCGGAATAAAAAAAAGCCCTGGTATTAAGATATACCAAGGCTTCTTCCTCTTAATACATTTCCATGTATTGATCTCTCTCCCATGGATGCACTTGTGTGCGGAACATAGGTCATAGGAAGAAGCCACCCTTAAAATATTGTTAAAACCCTAGTTTTATGTGATTTATATAAAAGAGATTATCAAAATAAATCATTATCCGTTATGTAAAATCGGGCAATTATCGGGGGTTTTATCGGGCAAAATATATCTAGTATCGGGCAGTAAAACTAACCGACTATCGCCTGTTTAAATAGCCCCACCAATCTGTTTCAGTACATTTAAAATTAAAGGTGATATTTGAATTAAGACATAACCTAATCCAGCATTTTGAATTGTGGACCAAGCCTTTTCACTATTTCCTAACATGAAGAAGAAACAACCACCTACAATAATCACTGATGCAATCGGAAATGATAATGCAACAAGAACATCGACTAATGGATCTAAGGCATGAGCTAATGCTGATATAGTCTGTTCCCCCATCCATTCTTTGGCACTGGCAGGTACTGCTTCCACATTACTTGCTGCAAAAGCAGGTTTTGCCATAACTAAAGGAATTGCTATTGAAGTTCCAATCCTTCTAACAATCTTACCTACATTTACTTTATTCTTTACTTCCTTTTTCTCCTTTTTATAACTACCTGACATGAAATCGTTAAATGCTATTGTTTGCATACTATTCACTCCTTATTTAATGTCTTCAATCGTGTAAACAACACAGGGAATATCCTTACACAGTTCTTTTAATTGCTTCTTTCTTAACTCTGTTGTGGTTAACCATATAAGTTTAGGGAAATATCCAAAATGCTTTTCTAAGTGGCCCGCTTTATATAAAGCAGCATAATTTTTTATTTTCACTCTGTTCTCCTTCATCTTTTGAAGAGAGTCCACTTCTAAGAAATGATACTTCCCACCAGCCTTAAACCAAGTATCTGTATAAATAGTGGTGATGCCATCGCTCACTTTAACTTCGTTAGCCCATTCTATGGGAAACTTAGCAAAGATATAGAAATCATTTCGCATGATTGTGTGATTAACAAAAGGGTTTTTCCGTCTAACCTTATTAGAATTTATATAGGCTCTACCTTCTGCATTTAAGTAATAAATCGTGGAGTATTCTTCTCTGTAGCTTTCTAAGTATGGAGACAACTCTTTTAGTATTCGGTTCGTATTCCTTACCTTTCCTAGTTTGTGGAGGGTCTGTAGTTGATCCCGATTAAGAAAGTCCAGTTTTTTCAATGATAATAGGATTTGCTCTTGTCTCTTGTTCAATTGCTTCAACAGGCTTCACCTCTCTTATGTGTGGTTCTATGGTGGATTCAATAATATCTGATTCTGTTAATGGAGTTTGAACAATAATTTTGTTATCAGCAGTTTGATATATGGCACGACCTTTTATTTGCGGCAGCTGCTCAGCTCCAGGACCATCCAGGACTACATTCGAAGCTGTGGAAGACTGGACTCGAAAACATAACTTAGCATCACTGTTTTGTTTACACTGCCGTGGAATAACATCCCCTGTTGGATATTGGGTTGCCAAGATTAAACGAAAACCTAATCCTGCTCCTAACCTAGATATCTGGCTCATATACTTTTGACATTCTTCCTTAATTGTCTTTTCGCTTTTTAAAATGACTACACCATCTTTTTTAACATCCTTCTTATCAACTGCTTCTGCAGGATTTAGCTCCCCGACTTCATCAATAATAATAAAATGCCTTTCTGCTATTCGTGCTTCCTGTACATTCTTCTTCCCAACTGCTCTTACACGTTGCTGCATTCTTCTCATTTCTTTATAAGCATTAGATAAGACCTTCAGTGCTTGCTCAGGCTCATAGGCGATGTTCACTGTTTGCTCAATGTTTTCATAATCACATAGCTCTACTCCGCCTTTTAAATCCACAAGGTGCAGCTTTACATGCTTTGGCCGCTGCTTAATTAAGGAAACAATGATTCCGTTGAGTAAGTTGGATTTACCATATCTTGTTGCACCACCTAAGACAAAATGCGGTATTTTTTCAAAGTCATGCAAAACCCTGTCATTTTTCTCTCTAGTTATGCCAATAGGTACAACCCACTTCGAGCCTTCAAACATCCTCACCAATGTTGGCATTGGCTCTTCATAAACTCTAACCACTAACATGCCATCATAAGACAATTCTATTTCCTTCTTTTCAATTAACTTTTTTTGATACAAGCTTCTTATATTGGTAATGATTTGTTTATCTAATTTAAGTTCTTTCAAGTCGCCTAATTGTATTTTTACTTTACGTGTGTTTAAGCCGGCTTCAATTACCTGTTGTTTATTAAGATAATCTTCAAAGCTTCGTCCTAAAGGAATACGATATTTATACTCTGTTCCCCATGAATAATTTCTTTTCTTTATCTGCTGAGCAGTTAATGTCTGAGAGCCGTCTTTTACATTTAATCCTGACAGTGCAAATATTTTATTTAATTTCTTTGAATCATTCCCTACTCCACTTTTTGAAAAATGTGCTTGAAGCGCAAGGCTTCCCATCAATAAAGTTGTGATTGCTTCAAAAAACATAATATCCTCCTTCCACACGCCACCTCTTTATAGATTCCTAAGAATCTATCCCATCGATCTAGCATTTTAAATATAGGGTTTCACCCCTTGATATATAGGCATCTGGCATATGCCCGAACTAGCTACTAGGGTGGCATTTCATCTGGTATAGTAAATGGTATTAGAAAAAGCACATATTTATTCTTCTTTTAAAGAATTTTAATTTCTCTTTTTCATGAACTTAAAGTGCACAAAGGATAAAAGAACATTTTATAGAATAATAATAACGGGTGATAACATGCTAATTTGTCATTTAGAAAGAGTCATTAAGAACAGTGGATATAAGAAAAGTCATGTTGCAGCACATATCGGAATTACTGTTCGTCAGCTAAGAAAATATGAAACCATGGAAAGTTTAGCTCCAGTAGATAAAACTTACATGCTGACAGACCTCTTAAATTGTAAATTTGAGGACATCTACGAATGGGAACGAGGGGAAAAGAAAGATGGAGAAGAAGAAAAGCATATTTAAAAAATGGTGGTTTTACGTAGGAATAATTGTAATACTTGGAGCCATTGGTGCGACTCAAGATTTCCTTGATGACGGAAAGATTAACTCAAAAGCTAAAACAGCTAATACAGAAGTTGAAGATAACGAAACAAAAGAAGTTAATACAAACAAAGAAAAAGAAAGTACTAAAGGAATAACTCTAGACCAATATAAGGAAAGAGTAACTAATGCTTTAAAAGAAAAAGGTGACGATACTGAGTTAAGAATTCTTTCTGACGAAGAAATAGAAGATAACCGAAATGCAATTACATTAGCTGATGGTTTAGCAATGTTTTTAGATACTGATGATAATAATAAAATCATTAAAGCGACTGTTGCTATTGACGCTATACTTAAAGAAACTCAACCGGATGATTTCATTTTTGCGTTTGATTTATTGATTGGAACTGTTGATGATTCCTTAACTGTTGGAGAACGTACTAATATTAGAAAATCTTTAGAACTATATACTGAGGATACATATGAAGGTAAACAAGTAACTACAGATGACTATCACAACGTTTCTTATACCTTTATTGGAGAGCAATCAAAAATATATACTTTAGCAGCTGAATATAAATAACAAAAAGCCCTTCTCAAACGAGTTGGGCTTTTAAATTCTCTGAACGTATAAAATATCCATAAATTTAACTTTAATTGTTTCAGTGAAATTTTCTATATGTATTAATTTTGTATTACCATCCATCTTAACCACTTTACCTCTTACTGGATCTTCTCTCTTCCACACAGTTAGTCTTAGTTCATTCTTTTCCTCCAATGCTTCTGTTAATGTATTGGCTATTTCCTCTAATTCAAATTCATCTCTTGTTGGTCTTGCTGGTTTTTTAATTTTCTTAGGCTTTGCTAATTCCATAATTACGCACCTCTCATTACTTTCCGTGTTGGTCCCATTGATAAAACGTTAGATAACTTAAATGTTCGCTGCTGTTTAAGAGCAAAGCAATATGCACTAAAGGACTCATCATTCACTTTAATAACCTGAATCATACGTTGACTGAATTCCCCTTTATTGTTTTGATAAATCATTTCTAAAACTTCATTACTTTCTACAGCTCTTTTAAGTAAACCTTTCATCAATAAGACCTCCCTTTTGAATTACATTATATACGAACAACCGTTCTAAATCAATATTGAAAACGAACAATTGTTCTGGTATATTTTAAATATATAAAAGGAGATGGATGTCGTGATTAGGGACCGTGGAAATATAAAATGGACAGCAATAATGCTTCCAGAACATGTTGCAGCAGTAAAACAAGAAGTAATAAATTTGGAGAAAGTAAAGCAGCCTATCTTAGATGAGGATAGGTTAACTGAAATTGAAATGCTAATACATGAAGCAATGGAGTATAACTTGCAGTTGGAGTTTAAACTATTTAAGAAAGGATACATCGAGTCCATAATTGGTCATACACACTTTATTGATTACATAAGGAAAGAGTTTCGGATTAAAGATAAGGATGATTCAATTCATAATATTTCTTTTCAAAAAATTGTGGATGTACAGAAGGTATAAGGTTACTGAAATAACCCCATTTAAAATTAAGTTAGTCTATGTAAATTTAATCGAACACACTATGTTGAAGGTTCAAAAAGACTTGAAGAAAATCAACGATGAAATGAGAAAACTCAAGATGAAGGTTATTCGAGGAGAAAATGATGGGGTATTCACTGAATATAATATTTACTACAAGGGTTATCATGAGGAACATCGTTTCTTTAATGCTAATCTAAAGAATAACACACAGAAATTATTATCTGATTATCTACATAAAGACATATAATAAACCTTACTTTTCAGTTAGGTTTTTTTATATACATAATACTTTCAACTTTACAGGAAAGTATACCAGTTCATAGAAAAAAACCCAAAATTTATTTAACATTTATTCCACTATCCCGATATATAACTATGGAACTTAAATTATGGGAGGTTTTACTAATGTTTAAAAGGATTTTTGTAGCTAGTATTGTTATTATTGCTTTCTTATCGCTTTCGTATAGCATTCATTCATTTGCAAACGAGGAGGATACCAAGGCACCTATTGACTATTCAGGGGGACTACTTGATAACAGAATCGGGTATAGTGCTGTAGCTTCAAGTCAGACTGCAAAAAAGGACGAAGTTACTACTGTTACTGATAACGATGAATCCACATATCAACTCCTACCGCGTTATGATGGTGGTGCAACTAGATTGGATCATTTTATCTATGAGTTAACTGAGCCAACTAAAATTGGATATATTCGGTTAAAAACAGATATTCCTGAAAGTCAAATTAATGTTTATTTTCTAAATAGCTCAGGTGGAGTTCTCAAGACTTATACTCCAACATCAACAACTAAAGATGGTTCATTAATAAAATTACCTGAAGATATTAGTTTAGTTAATGTATCTAAAGTTGCTGTTCATAATAAATCAACTAATGATGTTAATATTATGGAATTTAATGTTTATTCTACTATTTATACTGAAGAACCAGTTACTGATGAACCTGCTACTGATGAACCAGTTACTGATGAACCAGTTACTGATGAACCTGCTACTGAAAGTAAAAATGTACATCTTAGAATACAAATGGTAGATGGATTTGAAAGAGAATATTTCCTTACAACTAAGGAAGCAGATGATTTTGAGAATTGGCTTAATAAAAGATTAAATGATGAAGGTGCTGCAATCTACACATTTAAAACTAAAGAGCTTCCAAGAACTGAAAACTTAGTATACGATAAAATTGTCTACTATGAGATAACAGATCTATAATACTCCCCCCCTTGAACCTCCCAAATTTTCCGGGAGGTTTTTTCTGTCTCCAAAATGAATTATTCACCATAAATAAAAAAAGGCCCTACTCACAAGAGTAAGAAAGTCTTTTTATTTTATTCAATTACTTTAATTTAGTTCATAGAAACACACCCTACACCGAAAAATAGGGTGTGTTAGCAAGAGTATCCCAGTCTCCTATTTAAATTATTTCCTTTTTAAGTATTATTATGCGAAGAATACAAAATAAAAAAGCCCTACTCCGAAGAGTAAGGCGGATCTTAGCGTGGAGGGAAGTATTTAAACTCACTCTTTTTTGTAATTTTTTGACTTTTTTTGTCGAATACATTGTTAATTAGTAGAATTATAGGATATATTATACAAGGTAAAATATTACATAAAAAAAAGGGGGACTTTTGATGAATTCTTTATTCAAAAAAATCGGAGCAACTGCTCTAACACTTGGGTTAATAGGTACTGCTTCTACAGATGTTTTTGCAGCATCTACTGAAGTGATACCAAACGAAACTATTATTAATGTGGGAAATACTGAGAATATAATGACCCCATTTGCTGCTGGATGGCAAATGATTGGTGGCGGATCAACCGATTGGTCATTCAAGAAAGGGAGTAGTGGTACATTAAGCCATGTTTCTTCGGCCGGTGGAGACTTTAGAATAACGTTTATGTCAGGACGTGGAAGTTTTACATTTGACCTAATGGAATACGATCCAGGAAGTAATGCAGATGAAGTAGTAAGGAAAGGGATTAAGATAACTTCCGATAATACTATTACTTTCAGAGATATTAGTAAATTTAAAGACGGCGATAACGATAAAGCCGAGTTCTATATTAAATATTACGACACTAAAACTAGTGGCTCCTATAGAGTATTTTATTATGATTAATTTTTAAAAACCTTGGAATCAAGGTATACTTTTTTTAAAAGCCACACTCTATATGTGTGTGGCTTTTTCAGTGATGAAAATATCTAAACCATATGATACTGACTTTAACTTAAAACATTCTATTCCACGTTTTGGGACCAACTTTACCGTCTACCTTAAGTTTTTGACGCTTTTGATATGCTCTTACTGCTGCTTCAGTCTTGGTTCCATATTTACCGTCCACAGATACCTTTACAGCTCGCTGTATACGTTCAACATCTTTACCAGTACTACCTTTTTTAATTACTTTACCTGGATAAGGAACAATGGCTTTTCCATCATCTTTGGAAATGGTAGCCTTTGTTTCAGTTTTCCTTTCTTGTAAAACTTCTATATCCCAAGAAGCAATACCGTACTTTTCTATGATGGAAATAACCTTTGTGGAGTATTGTGGATCAGTTGCATATCCGGCATTGTGGATGGCTTTAATTTGAGATTTGTAGTCTTTTAGTCCAATTGCTTTTGCATAACGTTTATTAACTGTGAGGAATACTCCATAATCAAGAATAGATGTTGCTTGGTCAGGGTATGCACGGAAACCATCTGTAATGTCATACCTTTTTCCTCCATACACTTCCCAAGTGTTCATCATGGCGGTATTACCTTGATAAGAACCTTTGATTCCGAATAGATTATTGTACTTGGTTGCAAGACCACTTCCACCCCAAGCACTTTCCAACGCTGCTTGCCCAGCTGCAACAGAAGGCAAAATACCGAATTTATCCCACAAAGCTAATGCTCCAGATTTAATACCTGCTAAGAATTTATCTGTTTTTACACTCATATTAATTCCTCCGTTTATTAGTATTTTTCATCCATAATGTCTGGATCTTCTTTTATTAGTTCAAGTAAAGCCTTAATTTTCTTAATCACTGTTATACCTCCAATTAAAAAGAGCAGCCATTGAATGACCGCTCTTACTTTGTTATTGCTTTAACTCCGCTATATAATCCACCAGCTGAAAGGCCAATTATCAGACCGTAAATAATCCCTGTCTTCAGGTCTACATTTAAATATAAAATACCTATAGGCAACCCCAGGAGTGCTGATACCAAGGGAGCCATCTTTGTAGGTAAGTCTAAACTGCGTTTTAAAAGCTCAACTAACGCAATAATTACGGCGATAAAAACTGCAACTGTTAATTCTTCCACACTAATCATCCCTTCCAAGATTGCATAATCAAATCAATGACCGTATATAAAAAGCCCCCACCACCTAATATGGCAAGAGCTAATTCCCAAACTTTTGTATTATTGTTCTTTTTAATCCCCAACGTATGAGTAATCAGCTGATCCATTAATCCTTTTTGTTCTTTTCGTTGTTCCTTTATTTCTTTCCTTTGTTCATTGATTAATTCTCTTTGTTTTTGTCCTTCTTCTAATAAAGTACCTTTTATTTCTATCTGTGATGTCTGAACTGCGGTTAACTCCTTCTTAACCTCGCTGTAGTTTTGCTCCAAGGCTAATATCCTCTTCTCATGGTCCTGAACAATTGACTCCATATCTTTAGTTGATACCTCCGTTCCTTCTTCCATTTTCCCATCCCCCTTTTTTTCTCTATATACAAACGGACTCACCTCCTTAAAGGCAATAAAAAAGAGCCCAATTAAGGACTCTTTAACTTTATTCTATAACTATTGCTTCCATTGAAGGGATGGTGATATCATACCCAGCAACAGACTCATAAGTAACTGAACCTGTAATGGTTCCGTAAACAGTAATATTGTCACCTCGTACTGCATCAGTTCCAAACCTACTATTGTATTCAACATATACAACTTCATTAGGATCTTCAGATACATTAACCCTTAGTACAGTTTGATTACTATATCCATTTTCTTCAAAATCAACTTCATCCTCTTGTATTTGAAGGACTTCCCCCGTAATCAAAGTTTTTTCATCATAATATCCATTAGGATTTTTTTCCAATTCCTTATAAGGAATTTCATTTTTGTATTCCTTAAGTATATCTTCTAAAGTATAGGCATTATCAATTTTTTTCTTATAGTCATCATACCCAATAGAATAACCGCCATTTTCATCATCTTCATACACAGAATCCTTAAATTCTGGGAATTGCTCTTCAAAATCCGATTCACTTACTATTTGATTATAAATAAATGAATTTACATCATAATTTGTCTCTATTTCAACTCCAAAGTAATACTTCGCTGAAACAAATTTTGTTCCATTTACATCATCATTGGTAAAAGTATGTGATATTCTTTTGTCTTTAACTATTTCCTTAACATCTGATACAGGTAAATCTTTAATTAACCTAAAATATTTAGAATCAACATTTGGGTAATATTGTTTTAATGTTACTACAGTACCATCTGGTAAACCAGTTTCAAATTCTACATACATAGAGTTATCGTCTTTACTATACTTAGCTGCTTTAGGCTCAATTTTAAACAATTCGTCTGTTAATTCAATATTATCTGGAACTACCTCTGTAGATTCTTCAGCAGCGTAAGATGTTTCTGTACTTTCCTGATTACTACATCCCACTAAAGCAATAATTAGTAGAAAAAATAATGCTGTTATTTTTTTATTCATGATGTTTCCCCTCCGATAATATGTATATCTTTACCACATAATATTATCGGAATAAATTGTTTTCATTAAAGTATTTTTCACATAAAATCTATAGGTAATTTATTACAAAAATTAAAAATTTTCAAAGAACATGATTAGAGATTATAATATTAACTTAATCCACCCAAAGAATGATATCCATAAAGGGTTACTAATCAAAGTTGCAATGCTAAAACCTACCGCGAAATTTTCCTCCATTGAACTCACCTCAGTTGTTTGTTTAGTTCTCAGTACCCGCTATGTCCGCACCTACAACATATTAGTCAAAATTAGAACTTTTCTCCCTTTTTTCTCTACAAACAGATTCACCTCTTTAAAGGGCATAAAAAAAGCACCTATTTAAGGTGCATATCAACAATTAGTTTATTTTGTTTTCTATGATTACTTTACCTTCGATTATAAACTCAAAAAAAGGCTCACCTTCATTTTGGATTCCAGAGAAATAACTGCTGGCAATTATCCGAATACTCTCAAGTGATTGTCTGTTATAATCCATCCACTTCATATCAACCTTCGCAATTATACCTTCAGTAATTTGAACTTTATAAAGAAATTTTTTATTATATGTCTTCATGTAACTTCGGGCAGATTCTTCATTATCAACAACGTAAATACATTTTAATCTAGATGGTAAAGTTGGATAGTCCTTAACCCTAATTTCTTCGATTAACATTTCTTTTAAATACTGTGCATAATTATGATCGTTAAACATATAATAATGGCTATTTTGAATAACTTGTCCGTATTTCGGCTGTAAAATAGTTCCTAATTTAAGATTATCATCAGATACATGAAAGTATTCTTTCTTCATGGAATTCCCCCTCATGTAACCAATATACACTAATAATGAATTAAATTGCTGACTTTTCTTCCACCGGTGTATCTACTGGTTGTTCGTCAACGGGTACATCTTGAACAACAGGCTCTTCCACAGGGATAATAGATTTAACATCTATACGCGAAATAATAACATTACCAAAAGCGACCGTATTTACATCATTCCGGTTAAGTTTTTCATTAGTTTCTGCAGCATTGTAATCAGTTACCTCAACCTCATACTCGCTACCGCTATGTGTTTTAATTCTTAATTTAATCATTAATACTCCCCTTCCCCTCTGCTTTGAATGAAAAATTGCGTATAGATTTGAGCGTTAATTCTTCCTAAATCATCGGGAGTAATGTGAATTGTATGCCATCCTCTACTCACTTTACCTGAACTATCCTTAGATAAATACGGAATAATATTGATATTGTCACCATTCAAAGCTGTAGCCGGAACTGCAGTCCCATCAATTTTTATAGAAACATTTTTCGGCATTTTATCCAGTTTATATATTCCAAATTGCAAGTCATGCGTATGATCTTCTAGGGTAAAGTTAAAAGGGTGAGTATGATCATCAAGGGTAAATTCAAATGGATGAGAGTGTGGTTCTAATTGAAAGCTAAACCCATGACTATGTGCTGGGAATGCTACATCGTGCCCATGTTCAAAATGCTCACCATTAATTTGAATTTCATGAAGATGATAACCATAGTTAGGATAGCCCTCGTCTAATTCTTCTCCTCGTACAGCATTAGTAGGTACACCGGTTTGAAGATTCATCTGTGTAAATGTTTTTGTGGAAGTAGACTGAATTGTAGCACCTCCACTTTCAGTAGTACTACTTTTAATTGTACCTCCACCGCCACCTGTCGTAGATGCCTTTACGGTAGAACCTCCGCCACCTGTTGTGGAGGCTTTAACAGTGGAACCACCACCCTTTGTTGCGCGTCCATATGACCTAAATGCTTCAGTTTTATAGGAAAGTATTGCTTTATTTAATCTTACAATTTCTTCTGGGAAATAAACCATTATCTCAGCAGGGTTTTCTGAGTCAGCATTATCATTGTAAGAGTAGTTTGATATATTGGTAGCACCTTGGGCATACAACTCATTTATCTGCTGCCTACGCTCTAAATCAGTTTCTGTAGTAGCAAGGTCTCCCTTAACATTTCCAAGCTCTAAATTTACATTCCAAGGTTGTCCTTTTACATCTGATTTATTTTCTTTTTTAATTCTTAAATCAGTAACAGGAAAATCATCTACATTAATTCGAACGACTTTGCCCTCCTTGAATTTATCCTTGGATAATCCTGTTATTCTTGATAAATCCGCAGCTGTTATACTCCAACTAACCTTTGGCTTCTTCCATTCCTTCAAAAGTGCTTTAGCACTAGCCATAAGACTGTTAGGGTCTTCAAATCGTGTATCAGCCCAAATATATTCCCTTAAGCCGTGTTCAGCTATGGATACAGTATCTTCCACGTAAGGAAGTCCATTATTCACTTTCTTAATGGTTAATTGGTTGTCACCTTCTCCATAACCAAGTGGATAAATCCTGTTATAAATACCCATTGGGTCCTCTTCAACTTGTAAATCAATAAGATTGTATTTCTCTCTAATCTCACATGTTGGTTCTGTTTCAGGTGTAACTAAATTTAGAGTCCATGGATAAGAAGTGGTGTCCCATGTCCATCGGTATTCTTCATCAAAAACCTTTGGAATACTGAAGATGGCAGACAGAAGATTAGAGTTCTCCCATTTATAAGAAAAATACCTAATGAAGTCTACCTGTCCTAACTTCCAGTGTTTAACTCCCTGCCGATCTATTAGCATTTGTATATTTTCTCTTGTGGAAATATTGGTGGTTTGTTTGTAACCGAATATGCTTTTATCAAGCAATGTAGCTAGCACATGCTCAAGAGTATAACCAACTTCTTTAGTACTTTCGTTCTTAGTTGTTGCTTTTGGAACTATTCGAAATAAACCAATGTACTCTCCTTCATCCACAACCTCAATGTAAAATAACGGATTGCAATATTTATTTTTCACATCATTTAGTGGCAATGAAAAAGACGCCCCCCATATTTCATTGGACGTCTTTTCATAACTGATATCGTATGCATTTTCTAATATGGCTGTAGATATTAAATCTTTATTTTTGACTGTAAGCATGGTTACCTCCTTTCTTAGAGCACTCCACTAAACATTTAAACTGTTATCTTCTAACAATACACCGTAGACAACATCAGCAATTTTATAGTATCCATATATATTGAAATGGTAACGATCATCCACAACTTTTCTTGTCTGTGGATTTCTTGCACTAACGGGGATATCAATTATAGGGAAATCGTATGTTGTATCAATATTTAGATAAACTGGAATTGTATTTTCAAATTCCTTCATATAACGTTTATTTAACTCTTGGTAAGCAATTTTATGTCTAAGATAAGACAGTCTACCTTGACCAAATTTAAACTGTGAATTTGCCGGTGGCGGTGTTAAAACTACAAATATCTTAATATTAGAATTGAAACTTTTAATGGAAGCAATCATTTGTTTCAGATTACTTATAACCGTTTCAATATTTACCCACCAGTCGTTTGTTCCTAAAAAGATAACCACATAATCAAGTGTTGTGTATCCTTGCGAGCTCATGTAATAAGGGAAATCAAAGCTGGAAGTTGTAGGGTTATAAAATGCGTTAACTACTCCATTTAAGGTTTGATTACCTACATAAGTTCCAGTAGCCCACCCAGCTCTTCCTTCATGTAAGTTAGGCGCAGTACCTCTAGTTCCTACAAGTTTTAAGTTTTCGCCACACATTCTTTTTAGTTCTTCAATATAGCTGCCGCCATTTCCATCATCTGTAAGACTGTCACCAATAAACATTACTTCCTTTTCTTCTGTTAATCCAATATCCGTAATAACTTGCAATGAAACAGATTTCTTTATTAATTCATAACCTTTCAGATCATAAATCATAAATGTTAAAGTGTGAGTTCCAACATTAGACTGAGTGGGGATTACAGAAAACCTATCATCATAATAATAACCAATTGGACAGTCAACTCGAATTTCAAAATGGTCTAAGGTGAAGTCTGACTTAAATATATTTTTATAATAAACATTGAATTCATGACCAACTACAGCAACCAAGCTATTAGGTAAAATAATTTCTTTTTCTGTGGCCACTTTTGAAGGGATATTCAAATAACTTACATAATCTTCATACCCACTATATGTAGCACCTTCTTCTAATTGAACCGAATCAATAACAGATGTTACTGCGTCAATGGACAAAAACCTTGTATTGCCTTTAGATGTGAATTTATCTTCCGTAGAATAAAAAGGTGTTACAGATATGAAGTTTCCATCAATATCCCACTCTACAACTCTGGCTATATTCTTCGTTGCATAAGTTTGATTAGGTTTCCCCTCAAACATGTCCGAAACAAAGTAATTTTCTCTAACAGTGGGTATCCCGTTTGTAGTGCCGTTATACCAGTATCCCTTTTTAGCATTCGCTTTGTTGAATTTATTTTTTCCTACTACCATATCAGCTAATTTTTCTTTCCTAACGGATCGGCTGCCAAGGTTTTTTTCACTGATATATTCAATATATCCTTCATAAGTTGTAGCAGCTGTTCCTTCTTCTAGTTGAGCAGTATTTATAGTTGATAATGGCCCATCAAAAGAAAGGAAGTAAGTATTAGCTGAAGTGACTATAGCACTCATACTTGTATAAATAGGAGTTATTTTTAAAAAATCTCCATTTATATCCCATTCCACAACCCTTGATATATTTGTTGTTGCGTATGATTGACTTGGCTTAGCAGGAATTTTGTTTGTTGCAAAGTAGTTAGCGTTGGTATAAAGTTCACCACCTGATGAGTTATTAAACCAATATCCGCTAATGATTTGACGTTTATTAAATTTGTTTTTACCGATTATTTTAGTATCAAAAGCTCCTTTATTTAGTACAGTAACTTGTTTTTGGATATCCACTGCCTTTTTTATATTAGTATCAAGTGAATCTGCAGTGTTTTTCGCTTCATTGGCATTAATAATAGCTAAGTTAATCTTATGATATGCTTCATCTAGATAATCGCTTGATTCTATTTTTGGTGCATCTGCCATGTTCTCACCACCTACATGAATTGAGATTTGTATTTGAAACTCATTGTTAAACTAAGGTTTGTGCCACTTATCGCTAAATTGTTTTCTCCAGGTAACAAGTCGATGAAGTCCCCTACTAACTTAGAAAAGGTATCTACTCCACCTACTGTGACAAGGTACGTCTCACCTTCCACAATCACTGGTGAACCTGAAACAATATTACTCATGTTAAATGATTTACCATTACGAGTATTAGTGACAGTTAATGTGGTAGCCCTGCCGCTTATTAATATTCTAGGTCGCAGTGCTAATGTACCCTCATTTATTATCTGGATTGTCTGATTGTCTGAAATGTTAAAAGAATGTCTTGCTGGTCTTACATGTGAAAGTATTGGGATATGACTTCCCATTCTAATTTCATCTGCATCAATCAAGAAATACTTAGTCGAATCATTTGCAACTAAAGGCAGTTCAAATTGGTCCATTTGAAACAGCATCTCTGGTGTAAATTGACTAGCAATCTTAGCGATATAATACTTGTCCTGTTCATAGTCAAATGACAATTTAAATTCCCGCGGCTGCCTATATTCATCAAATAAAAAAGCAACGAATTTGTTCTTAATCCGTTGCCTTTCGTATCTGTCTCTAACAAAAACTTTTACTGGTAAACTAAACTGCTTTGCGCCTATTTGGGTGCCGAAACCTAAAAGCCCGGGTAATCCTGGTACCGATAAGGTCTGTTCATTAAACTCTGGTGTGGAAGGATGAACATGGCCAAACTCTTCAATAAGTCCAAAGTCTTCAAATGTATAGTTATCAAGTTTAGTTGGCAAATATCACCCCTCCTTTTCTTGCAGCAGATACAGTGCGATCTCTGAGTTTTGTTGCTATTTTATCAATATCCGCTTCTTCTCGTACATTAAATACAGCACCTTTTAGCATTCCCTCGAAGTTGAAATTATTAGAAGTTGCTCCAGTAGATGAGCCTTTATTTAAATCAGGATAGGCAGCATCTTTCATGGAATCTGATGCCCTTGCTATACGTGCTGTAGATTGCTCCATACCGACAGCAAGACCAGCGCCGATATACTTACCGATTTCATCACGCATTAATCGGGATGGACTATTGATGTCAAAGAAGCTTGTAAATCCATCCTTAATACTTTGTCCAATGGATGTTACGCTGTCCCATATTGCACTACCCATCGAAGAGATACCATCGATTAACCCCTGCATGATTTGCTTCCCTGTTCCTGCAAGGTCAATTCCTTCAAGGAAAGATGTGATGTTACCCCAAATGTTTTCCACCGTTTGCTTTATCGATTCCCAAGCACCTTCCCAGTCACCTTGTAATACCTTTAAAACAGTCTGAATAATGCCTAGGACTAAATCGATTGCTGTTTTAACGACAAGCTGAATTGTTTCCCATGCATATCTGACTACCGCAACGATTATCGGCCATATCATTTCGAAAATCCCTTTTATGACTCCCATTACAGCTTCAATGACTGCTTGGGTGTTGTTCATAAACATATTCACAATAGCCATAATCTGTTGTCCGTTCTCATTCCAAAATGTCTTTATTCTTCCTAGGATTTCCGCAAAGAAAGTTGATACCTCAGTCATGATGGTTGTAACAAGGTTCTTTATATAATTCAAAACAATAAAAAAGACATTCTGAATACTGGTCCATATTTCTTGAACCTTATTCCGAAAGTCTTCATTGTTTTGATATAAAGCAACAAAAGCAGTTACCAAGAGACCAATAATAGCTATAACTGCTGTAATTACAATTACAATTCCCGTGAATGGAGCCATTAATGCAGCAATCCCCACTTCAGCAACTGCAGCTGCACTGGCTAAGGTCGCAAATATTGGAGCTAAAGCAAATATCAACCCCAATAGTATTCCGATGGCTACGCTTATTGCAGTTATGGTTGCCGCTAGTGCTGGGTTATTGCTAACCCATTCAGCGAATTTACTAATTATTTCAGCTATCAAAGTTAATAAAGGTTGAAGTGCTGTTTTTAAATCTGCAAAAGCTTTCTGAAGTTTAACCGCTGGATCAGCATTTAAAGTAGCAGTAGAATTATTTAGTTCCTTGATATTATCACCTAAATTAGCCACTTGAGAGTCCGCATTAAGTAAGGTATCAATTATGTTTTGTCCTTGGTCTTCGAAAATTGTCCCAAAAACCAACGTCCCTAAATCATTCTTTGCAGTGCCTTCCATATCATTTAAGGTTTCTGCAATTTCTCGCATAGCTTTTGAACCTTTTTTTCCACCTTCGGCAATTGCTAATGCCCACTCGTCAAATTTATCAATTCCTCCTTCTACTGAAGAAGCAATTGCTCTCTGATCCTTTGACATAGCTGAAGAAAATTCAGCCATCTGGATACGACCTTCTTTAAGTCCATCTAAAAGATTGTCTATGTTCCATGTACCTGTATTAACACCAGCAGCAAAAATCCCTTGGATTTCAGTTGCATCATAACCAGCTCTTTGAAGTTGCTGACCATATTCAGCTATAATATCAATTTGTTCAGGTGGAAACCCCATTTTTAATAACGAACTAGCTAAGGCAACGGCTTGTATGTCAGAGATTTTTAATTCCGAAGCTATTTCATTAACTTCCTGAATTAATTCAGTAAAATCAATTCCTTCATATGTCTTTGTGATAGTTGTTGCGCCCTGGATTACTGCCAAGTTTGCTTCGTCTGTCGCATCCTTATTTAAAGCCCATTGTCTTCTTACACCTGCGACAGCAGCTTCTTCATCCTCTATAACAGCATTAACATCTAATATTGCTTTTCTTATTGTTTCAATTGAATCTTCAGGTATATCAAATGCCAGCTCTATTTTGGTATCAAGGCTTGAACTTTCTAATGCACTTTCAATAGCCCCTGATATCCCTCCACCAGCTATCATTGCTCCGGCAATGTTTTCAAGATCATAGTCTAGATCTTCAATCGAGCTCTCAGCTTGTCTAGCTTCGCTCTCTAATTGCTGAAGTTCATTCCTAACATTTTGAATAGAGTTGCCGTTATCCACAGTGCGAAGTGTGTTGCTAAGCCGCTCAATATCTACATTAGATCCTAAAGCTTCTATTCCGATTCTTTGGATTGCATTTTCTAGGTCTCTGCTAGTCGCTGTACCATTTTGAATTGCTCTTACTAACCTTTGACCTAATACGTCGGAATAATCTTCTACAGACGTTCCAGTGGCTTCAAACAGTGTGGATAATCTACGGGTACCTTCTCCAACCTTTTCTTGTTCTTTTTGCAAACTATCTAAAGAATCTTCAAATCTTTGAAGGGTACGCTCTGTATCCTGTAATTCCCTTTGAAAAGCTCGATATTGCTCTTCTTTAATTTCTCCACGTTCAAATTGCTGTTGTACTTGGGCTTCTGCTTGTTTAAGTTGGTCTAACTTTTTCCGAGTGTTTTCCACAGACTCTGTTAGAAGTTGTTGACGTTGAGCCAATAACTCAACGTTATTGGGGTCAAATTTGAGAAGTTTTTCTACATCTTTTAATTCACTTTGTAGTTGTTTCGATTTCTTATTAACATCAGATAAAGCACCTTCAAGACTGGTTGTATCTGCCCCGAGTTCTATTGTAATTCCCTTTATACGTCCTGCCATCTTCTCACCTCACTTAAAAGCTGTCATAGTCAGCCTGAGTGGCCTTTCTTGCAATAACCTTTTTCTTCTTTGGATTGCTCATTTCAATGTATTCCTCAATATAATCAAGACACATTCCTATGGTCATATCTTCAAGATCTAATCGTGTTAGTTTACATTTATAACAAAGAGCCAGGTACTTCTCAGTGCTAAATTCCTCACTGTTACCTGGCTCTTTTTCTTGCACATTTATTTTTTTTTTGAAGATTGTATGTTGACCATAATCATTTCCTGCAATTCAGTAATGAAATCGAATATCGGGAATTCATCAAATGATTCTAGCCATTTCTCTGGATCCGGAACACTTGCATCTGCCGTTTTAGCAAATGTCCAAGCAATATTATAAAACACATTGAAATCTAACGCGTCTATAACATCATCATCCATTTCGTCCATGTTCTTTAATTTTCCTAGTTTATTAAGCTTTAAAATTTCCGCGAAGAAATTTTTTCTAAACTGCATTTGGTATTTGATAGGTGTGGCACCATTGCTCTTAAAACGAACATCTTTACCATCAATTGTTATTGTCTTTTCCATCTAATCACCTCACACTTCTGGAATAGCTGCTTGTCCTTTTACATAGACATTTTCATACCAACCATCATATATAGCAGCCTTTGTAGTAGGAGTGGTTTTCGTTTTAACAATTTTTCTATTATTTAGCACAATTGGACTTGATACAAATGTTAACTCATTGGCATTAGGCTCAACTGTATCTGTTTTTGTAGATGAATTAACATTCGGACGATTGGCTGTACAGTTATACATAACGTGACGTACTGCTTTTACATCACCTTCAAATTGAAACAAAAGCGCAAATTGCTTTTGTTTGGCATCCGCGTATTCACTTTGCACTCCATCTTCTTCATCCAATTCTTCGCCTAAACAATCAATCGCGAATTGGTCAGGTATATTAGCAATGTTTAAAGTGCTTTCGTATCCTTGATTATTAGCAGCTGAATAATAGACCATATTGTCAGCATAGAATTCAGTCATATCTCCTCTTGGTTCGTTTGTTAGTTCTACTCCACCCGGGATAGGTGTTGGCTTTTCAAAAGTAACTACACCATCAATAATCGTATAAGGTGCATAATGAACATTCTCTAAACCAAAAGTAACTTTATTTTCTGGCATACTATCTCAACTCCACTTCAAATGTATTTAGAAATAATTCCTCAGAATTGATATAAACCTCAGGAAGCATTTCGTAATTAATTCCGTTTTCCTGCAAAGTATTTTTCAATTTGTTCTCAGCAGTTAGATCTTTCTTTTCCGTATATAATTCAATATCAACCGGAACCACTTCTTGATATATCTTGTTATCTGCAAAAAAGTTCTCTGTACCTTGTGTTCGGTAACAAATATAAGGAATACTTGGAGGACTATCCTTAAAATGTGAATAAGCCACTGGATAACCAATGGAATCGAGAATTAACTTTAGTTCAATGAGTATCATGATTGAATATCACTTTCCACACGACTAATAAACTCTGCAACTACTCTTTCTTCCACAGGAGCAATGTGGACTTGCGGAGGAGTCCTGCCTCCATCCCTATTTGCATGCCCCTTTTCGAGTAAATGGGTTAACTGATAGTTTGTTTTATTATGGACAATCACTTTATCCTTTTCTTTTTTCAAACGCCAACCCTTACGATAATCTCCAGTATTCTTCGGACTGTTACTTTTTAGTTCTTTTACAGCTTCTTTTCCTAATTCCTCTTGGGTATCAATGATTTTTTCTTGAACATCATTTGTATAGATATTCAACTGTCTCATAATTTCGTTTTGTAGCTGATTAATACTAACCACCAGTCCTCACCTCACAATATAGTTCAGTGAAGCCATCAGCCCGCCTATAATCTCGGTATATTCTATACTTAGGACTTTTAGCTGTTAATACCCCATCCTCCTCATACCGCAAAGATTCCTCACCATCGTACTCTTCAGAATCAACAATTATAGCCATTTGCGGTTTGAGATCCAATTGACCAGCTGCTAAAAACTCAGCCCTCGTTACACTAGATTTTGAACAGAATATTTGTCTAGGAATCTCATTTACAATATCCTGTCCCAATTCATCTTTAGATGATGTTGTATTAATAAGACTACAAACATCATCTAATAAAATAACGTTGCTATTCCCCAAGCTTGATTTTAGTGATGGCATCTATATTCCCTGCCTTTTTGATGAGTCTGTTATTAATTCTGAATTGAATGCTCCTGGATAATGGCACATTATTTTGTCTGTTGCGATATGAATAAGCTGCATAATCAGCAATAAGCATTTGATCATCACTTCGGTCTAAATCAAACACAACACCCATTATTTCCATTTCTTCTTGAGCACTTTCTAACTTACTAATAAAATAGGCATCTCTCAAATTATGAGTGATGCCCAGGTCTAGCTTTAGTAAGCTAAGTAATAATTCCTCATTCATTTACTCCACCTCTTGGAGTAGTTCCTCGATATGTTCAATTACACCTTTACGATCTTTGGATTCTTTTTCAAGTTTTAAAAGAACCTCTAGCTTTTCTTTTCCTAGCTCTGCAGTAACAGATTTCTTGATTTTCTCAACTGATTCATCCAAAAGGGAATTATCCCCCTCGGATGATTTCTCTTCCTGTTTTTCTGCAAATAAATAGCCGCTTTCCTGTAAGTATTGAGCACGCTCAATATCTTCTGTTTGATAAACAGAATCGACAGGGAAAATGGCTTTTGTAAACTTATCTCTAAATTGTTTAATTACTTTATATTCCAAGTGATATCACTCCTTATACTGTTGGTGTAGTTGCATTGCTATAAGTAATGTAATATCCAGCTGCAGCATCAACCTTCTTAACATCAAAACGAACATAACCGGCAAGTAATTGACCATAGATTTCGTTATCCACCCATTTAACAGAAGCCTGTTTACGATTGAATAATGTACAGAATTCTTTAGCATCACCCACGAACCCTACTAGATCACCTTCTGCTTCACCGATAATGTCATCATCCAAAACAACAACTTCTCTTCCTTTGATTCGCTTACCAGAAGCTACAGTAATATCGTCTTGTAGTAAATAACGGCCATTAGCATCTTTCAATAAATCTAATTCATTGAACAATGATGCAGACACATAAAATTTAACTGTATACACTTGTTTAAAACCTGTGTTCAATAATGTAACAATACCATCCAATCCAGTAACTGCTTTAGCTGTGGCAGTTTTAAAGATAGCAGCAATTTGCTCATTTTTAGTGTTTAAATCTTGATCACGGATATCTTCTGCAATCAGACCTGGGATATCGTAATCAGCATCATCAATCGCTTCTTGCGATACAGGAATATATCCCCGGTAAGTTTCAATATCGTAATTTACTTCTGTGAAAGTCGGGTGTGCTAATTCCGGGTTTTTAGCAAGCTCTGCAACTGAATTCATTTTGCCATTTGATTTGTGGATGACAGGATACTTTCCAGAACCACGATTTACAGGAACAGAACGAATATATTGAGTTAGATCAACAACATCTACAAGTTCTTTTTTAGCTGGCAATAACTCTTCTGGAATCAACGCTCCGCCTTCCACAGATGTGAATCCTGCGCGCTCTTTTAAAGCACCTTTAGAACGTACATATTCCCCGATTGCTTCTCTTGTTTCTACATTTGCTGGCATGTTTCTTTTCCCCCCTGCATTTGGCTTCTTACGGTTAGAAGCTTCTAATTGTTTTTCTAATTCTTCAATTTCTTCTTCCAAAGTTGATTTCTCTTCTTCGGCTGCCTCAATAGCATCATCATTTTCTTTTACGCTGCCTTCAATTGCTGTTAAGTCTTCCTCTGACTCAACACCATCAATGGAAGCAGATAGCTCGTCACGCTTGGCCAGCAAGTCTGTGATTTTATCCTCAACCGTTTTTAATGAACTTCTTTTTAGATTTAACTTTGCTCCGATTAAAACTGGATTAGCCACGTTTCATCTTCTCCTTTAATTGAGCTTTTCGTTGCTCAAGTTTTTGTTTTTTTATAGCTTCAACATCTCGTTGGCGTGCTGCAACTGCGGTTTGTGGGTAGGCAGGAAATGCAGTAATTGAAACTTCCATTGTGTCTGCTTCTCTTACAATCCATTTAACTGTTCCGTCTTGACGGTGTTCAATGTCCTCTTTAAGTGGCATGAATCCAAAAGAACAACCACGAACCTTTCCAGTCTGCACTTTACGATAAGCACTTTTAGCAAACGGATCTTCTAAGTCAATTTTTGCTCGGCCATATAAACCGTGGTCATCCGCTTTAAGTTCTAAGGTTTGACTACCTGTGCTACCCAAGACAATTCTTGTATCGTGATTATCAAGACACATAATGTCATTACTTCTTAGGCTATTATCGAATGCTCCTGGCGCTATTTCTTCAAAGGCACCTGGCCATAATTCTGTTTCTTGATTGAATACAGCAAAGTATCCTTCAATAAAGGCTTCTCCGTTTTCTTCAGCTCGAGTTTTTAATTCAGACTGAAATACCATTAGTCGCTTCTCCATTTATTCATCACCACCTTTCAATTTATTTTGTTGGCCGATAGCTCCAGCCGGAATGTAGTTCTCTAAGATGATTAACTCATTCATTTCACTGTCCGGATCTAAACCAATCCAATCACGTATTTCATTTCTTCTCATTGCATTTCGGTCTACAAGTTGCACTCCTGCGCTTACCATTTCTGTTAAGTCATACGAGTATAAACTTCGTGGATTTAATCGGAAGTACCAGTCCGGTGAAAATAATAAATCCCTTGTCAAAGTCTGTGAAATCACTTGGCCCATACCGTAAATTCGCGTGTTGATGAAGTTGTTGTATTCTTCTTTATTAAAGCTTCCAACTCCAAGAAAAAAAGCCGGCACTCCGATGAGTCCAGCTACTGTTTTCTTATCCAGTTCTACACCTTCCACAATTGCTATATCCTTCAAGGAAAGTGGTTTTACTTGCTCCACTTTGATTAAGTCGGCAGGAATAATCCAAGGCTTGCCTCCCTCTGTTTCATCAAAGTACTTGTTCATGATATTGTCGCGACCTTCTTTACTGGCCAACTCTTCTGTCATGGCATCCACAGAAATGATGAGGGAAGGCATATATTTCCCACTCATGAAATTATTCTTTGTGGCTGTTGCCTGGTTAAGATTTTTTACAATCTCTTGCAAAGCTACACGATAACCAGTGCCTTTATACGGATAGTTTGGGTTAGGGTTTATTGCAAAATGAATTACTTCATCTGGCGAATAACCCTTGCCATTATAATTAATCAGATATCCTTCATTCGTATCTTCAAAAGACACAGCTTGCATTTGAAATGGTGTTAAATCACTGATTAAGGTTGTGGACGGATCTACACCAATATGGACAACAGAATTACCATCCCCAAATAATAATAGGTCTCGGACTATTTTATAAATCCAACCTTTACGAGTCATGTTTTTATAAGGTTCAATATCAATTTTCCGTGATAACTGATTACGTACCCTTTTATCACCTTCGGTCGTATTCTCCATTAAGTGAATAGTCATATTAGAAACAAGGTCTGCGATTTTATCAACCGCAATTAAAACATCAGGGTTATCAGAAAGCTTTGTATAACCTACTGTATCTACATTCCCAAATCCTAACGTGATTGAATTTGCTAATAACTCATCCAATGAACTTCGTTTTTTCTTCTTTCGATTCCAAAAAGCCAATTTTACACCTCCTTTCTAGCTATTGAGCCAATTCGAAGCATCCGAAGCCTTCGTCATATCCTCTAACATTTGAATAGAGCCAAAGACGGCAGCATCAAAGATATCAATACGTTGATTAGGCATTACCTTTTCGTACTGAATCATATCGTCCGTTTTTTCAATAGCTGCTACGTTTTGAACACAATACTCAAAAGCTTGTGAATGAAGATAATAAAACTTTCCATCCTTTGCCTTTTTCTCAATCCTTCTGAAGCCTTCTGACTTTTTATAAAAGTATTGAGGTTGGTCAACCATTTTAAAGCCTTTCTTCTTCATTTCTAAAAAAAACTCCCTAGAAAACTTACGGTCAAATCCTACCTTCTTAATTTTAAAGCCCTTCTTTTTCATATCTATAAACCAGTTAACAATATCACTGTGGTTAACTGTCGGGGTATTACACATATCTAACCATCCATCATCTTTCCAACCAAACAACGGAATATTGTCTTCTTCTGCTTTTTGAGTCGCTGCTATTATCGGGAACCAAGCATGAGTAATTGTAATGTCTATGTCCTTGTATCGCCCATACAATGCAGCAGCAGTTAAGTCATGCATTTTTGATAAGTCAGCTCCACCATACCAATCAATATTCAACTTAAGTAAATCCTTAATAGTCCATTCATAATTGCGGTCTGATACTTTAAATTCATCAACATTGAAGTATGCTCTAAGTGCTGATGTAAATATGTTTAAAGATTTAGCTAAGAAGTCCTTACGCTGCTGCGGATCATTCTGAGCCTGTAAAGCATCGTTCATAATATCGTTTGGTCTGATTGAAACTCCATATGCTGGGTTAGCTTTTTCATGTTCTAATGGATTTGTATAATCCACATTTCCTTTTTCATCCTCATCAGCTTTAGCAATAAAGACATAATAAGCCTCATCTTTAATAGTTCCATCTAATATTTTCTTGCAATACTGCAGCCGTTGATAACAAAAACTTGTCATGTCATCTCCAGCTGTCGTAATACCAATCATTAGTTTATTGGTATAAGCCTTCATAGCTTCTTTAATGATGTTATATTGCTTCGGTGTTTTATAAGCATGCAATTCATCAGCTATAGCGATATTACAGTTCAAGGAATCCTGTTTATCAGGATTAGCAGCAAGTGCTTGAATATACAATGATCCATCTTCAAAGTTGCCTGCGATGGAGTGTTCCTGGTTGTTGTCGATGACGCGGAAGTTGTCTTTCTCTCCCATTTGCCCAAGATTGAAATTGATAAAGTTAAAACTTTCGAGTGATTGTTTTAAAGCAGCTGCCACAATATACACCTTTGAACCGCTACGCCTATTTAATAAACCCAATGCCCAAGCTAAGCCTGCTGCAAAGGAAGTCTTAATGTTTTTCCGCGGCAAGTAAATAAATGCTTCTTTGAATCGTCTTTCTTTTGTTCCCTTATGATAAAAACCTAATAAGTTGTAAACTTGATATTTATGAAATGGTTCCAATAAAAAAGGCGTGCCCCTTAATGGAGTTCCATCTAACATTTCTCCTTGGGCATGCACAAATGTTTTTTCAATAATTCCAATTACAAACTCCGCATCTTTTGGATTGAAGTCATAATCCGGATTTTCTAAATCTCTAAAGAATCTTTCGCAACCTTGAATCTGTTCTTTGTTGGCAAGCTTGGTGCCTTCCACAATACTCCTTGCATAACCCATTACTAAATCATAATTCTCGAAACTCATGAATTATCACTAAGTATTAATTGCAATTTCGATTGAGTCTTCCCTTTGCTTGATTCCTCTTTACGCTTAGGAACATCAGGTTTTTTCAAACTTTGGAACGTTTTTGGATTAATACAAAGAATATTTGAATAGGTTGCAAGGTCTTTTCTTAATGTTTCCATAGCTGAATAAATAGGAGTCTTACGATCATTTGTAGCACCAGCTTTATTTGTATACTCTTCTGTAATCTGATATCCGGATTCCTCAAACGCCATCTCAAAAGCCTGGTACTGTGCTAACATCCCAGCGTAGATATCAATGGTATGGTCATATTCCTCTTTGTAAACTCCTAAGTGCTGCATGTGTTTTACGGTCTGGTTCTTTAATTGTTTCTTTGTTGGTGCCTTTGCCAAGATGCCACACCCCCTTTCTGTTTTGAAAAAGTCGCTCTATTGGAAAGACTTCCTCTCCTCGGTCTCCACGGCATAAAAAAATTAGGGTTCAAGTGGGGGGGATACTTTTGTATCAAAAATTTTCATCTTATCCACCCAATAGAGTCCTAATGTTGTTAATTCATCATCTATTCTATTGTGCATCTTATCGTGGCATTTAGAACATAAACTTAGTAAGTTCCAATTGGTTAGTCGAAGCTCTGGCCTGTTAAGTAATGGATTGATATGGTGAACGGTTGTTGCATCTGTATGTTTGCCATATCGTTTACATTCTCGGCAGCAATACTCATCACGTTTAAGTATTCGTGTTCGTTTGTTCTTCCACAATCTTGATGTATAGAAGTTAGCCATAACTATCTTAAACCTAACCCTTCTATTCTTATAGGTCGGCTATCTGTTGTTCTTACTGGTGTCATCTTATTCCTAATCATTTGTAGTTCAGTTATAGCTTTATCTATAGATTCTCTATCCAAATCCTTAGCTTGTATTGGTGCCCCACCCATGAACTTATTCATAACAAAAGTGTTATTCTTTATCTCACCACCAAAGAAAGTTCCATTCACTTTACATGTTTCCTCAAACATTTCCTCATCCTTCTTTCTTCAAAATAAAAGCACCTCATAAAATGAGATGCTAATTCCAACTAATTCTTTGCATATTTATTTTTTCTATCTTAGCTTTTAATTCATTATAGGAATTCATTATATCTTCCCATTCATCATTAGTAAATTTGAAAGAATCAGGTAAATTCTTTACTTTCCTAAGGCCTATTTCCAATCGAGCCAACGGCTCTTCCATAAACTCCATATCTTCTCCATTTAACTTATGAGCTGCGTGTTTAGACATATATGCTATGCTTCCGCGTACTCTTTCAATGGCTTGGTATACATCTTCTTGCGACATAAAATCCCGCCAAACTTGATTGACATCATTTTGTGTCTTGAAGTATCTATTCGCATATTGATTAAACATTGCTTTACACCCCCTTCCCCTTTATTATCGGAGAAAGGAAATAAATGGACAATCTTTCTTTATCGACAAATAATGACATAAAACAATAAGTACTCCAAAAAGGAATGCTTTTTTTATATAATTTCCGTTAATTAAGTATCGCTTCCTGCTGCTCTCCATCATGAGACCATGTAACTGAATAAGGTACATCACCTGCTGAAGTAGTAAAAATTAATGCCCCTTTAAATATACCTCCGCTAACAGCAGTATCACTATTACCTATTACATCCATATATTTGGAGTATTCATATTGCGCATCTTCATTTATCATGCCAATATCATTCCCATTAGCATCTTTCAGACTAAAATTATGTGATCTAACAGTAATATCAGAAAAGGTTTGATTACTTATAACAATTGCAACACTGTATAAGCTTTTAGTTAATAAATTTATGTCGACCGACTCTGGTGGTATCATATCAGCAACTAATCCTGCACTAAAAAGTATTTCTTCCTTAATCTGAGTTTCAATACTCTCATTAGTTTGGTTACCTTCTTCGCTAACAATATTAGTTTCTTCTGATGTATTGATACTTTTAGTAGTTGATGCTTCACTAGTTGTTGTTCCGTTAGCACTTACAGTTGTTTGTTGTGAACTAAGCTTTTCATTTAGTTCACTGATTTGCTCGTTTAAGTCATCAATTGTCTTTTTATTCTTATCAATTTCGTTTACTTTAGTTTTCATTTGATTTTTCAGTTGGCTAACTTCATTATCCTTTTCTTCAATTACTTCTGAGTGGGCACTCCACTTCTTTGCTTTTGCCCAAATATCTTTATCCACTAATGTATAATTACTAAAGGTCCAAGTTAATACACTACTAACTAACACTAAAATAATAATTATTGTTATCAAATAACTCCTCTTCATCCGCTGCCACATCCAGTTCTATAGTATTATATAATTTTATTTCAACAGAACAGTGGTTAAAACCATTTTTTTCCTGAAACGAATATATAATATCCACCAAAAAAACATCCCTTAATCGGATGCCTTTAAGTGTTTTTCTTTTTTTAGTAATAATTCAGCAACATAAATTGTTGTACTCTTAGTCCAACTTTTGAGTATTTCCCCACATACTGAACAATCTTCTGTATCTGTATCTCTCATAGGGATATGCCTTGTCTTTAACCAATATTCAGACCCACAATTGCTACATATTTTTTTGTCCATAATACACTCTCCTCCTTTTAATTATCATAAGAAGGGATGATATAGACAATTATTATTGTTCGTCAAATAATGACAAGGTCTAATTGCTTACTAATTATCTGTTATCATAAATAAGCTAAATCTAATTAGAAGGTGATTAGCTATGATTGAAGAAAAATATAACGGTTACGATACAAATATCGTTTGCGATTATAAATCGTACCCTGATTTAAACAGCGGACGCTGCTACAATTGCGATAATGCTCAATTTAAAAGCTCAGTAAAGAGTTTCACTTTTATCCGAAAATGCTGTAAGATCGGTATGAAGAAAAGCATTGAACCATTTAAGGATAGCAAAGACATCCATATGGATGTCTTAATCAATTTTTACTGTATTGATAGTATTTACTTTCTAATTTTTTTTTACTATCAAGTATTCTTTTAAAGGTACTTTGTACCTTTTCTATAGCATCTGCTCTTTCTTCCTCATTAAGTTCGTTTTTAACAATTAACCGCGCCATAAATTTTTGATAAATCATTATTACTTGCACATCTTCATACTTCATAGATTTGTAGAAGTTAGAAGTATTATCCTTAATTGATTTATGAAATTCTAACAGTATTCCTTTAATAATTTCATTTTTTTTTGCGTCATTCAATCGAGCATCAATCATAGACGTCCTATTTAAATAAACTTGATGATCCTGAAGTAATTTATCAAATATAATAAGCTTTTCAGTCGCAGTTTCTAAAAACACTTCTTTATTTCTATGCTGTATAGTTTTATTTACTCCAATATAAGTAATTACTCCACCTAGAACAGCACCTATAAAACCGAGTACACCACCTATAATTGCATCATTCCACTTAAACATTTCATCTAATACATGGAAAAATAATAATAAATCACCTAAAAGCAAAAATAATATTATCCCATATAACATATACTTTTCAATTCTATTTTCCACTTAACTTCCCCTCTCTTTATTTATTTTAAAGAAAAATACCAATAACACAATTCCCTATCGTTCAACAAATTGTGACAAGTTTCGTCTTTATTTTTCACTCCAAACAGTCACTTTACAGCAACAGAAATGACTCATGTTTTTATTACTTTCTACTATCCTTTCCTCCTTATCGCTCCACCACGGCCACGACTATATCTATCCCTGTCCATGCCCATGATGTTAATCCAGTTTACCTTTTCTTCCTTAGACTGCTGTTTCTTCTTTTTCTTTACCATCTTTCCAAGCTGCTTTAATTGTTCTGTTTTAAGATGATTTTTGATTTTCATATCATCACCTTCTTATTAGACTGTCAGACTGCTAGAATTGGCATATTTCACGTTTTGTTTATCAACTCGACTAAATAGTCATTAAATTAGAAAAAGCGCCCTAATAACTTAGGAACGCTTCTCTTTGAATTATTAACTTAATATCATAATAACACACTTAAAACAAAATACTCTTTTGGATAACTGTCCATTTTCTTTCATTTCTCTTTCAAGGCTATTAAAATTCTTCTTTTTTATATCCCATTCCTTTATATGAGGCTTTTAAACAATGTATAAACCATTCCTTCGTATGGACTGAATCGTGGAAGATAATTTCATGCTCAAAACCTGGGTCTCTGAGACAAGTTATAACCAATTTGGTTTTTAGGGGAAGTGATAGTGCATTTACTTCTTCTACAGTTTTTAAAACAGCTTTCAAACCTTCGTATTTTAATATTTCATCTGAAAAACCATATAAGTAATCATAAGTTGTGGCATCAAAGATTGATAAATCTGATATATCTTCAAACTTTATATAAGTATATTCTTCACTATCGCTTATGCCTGCAGATTTAAAATAGATAGCAATTTTTTCATTTGCATTATCCATAAAAACAGAATAGATATAAGCTGTATGTGGAAAAGCAGTTCGATTAGGATGATTGATAGGTCTTAAATCAATAAACTCTTTATCTATAACAAAGTCTGTGAGTTTATCTCGAACCCATTTCTCATGCAGTTCTTGGGCACTGGGATATTTTATTTTTTCTTTTTTTTTTAGGTTTTTATTTTCTCTGTTGAATAATTTGAACATATTCCACCCCCGTAGTCTTTTTCTCATTTTTCATTATATACTTCAACCTTTAGAATAAAAGCAAGTTTATAAAATATTCTAGCCTTATATCTATAATACCTGCTCTCACTATACCCAAGCTCATTATAAAGTTCATAGTCAAATATTTCATCATCCTTCAAATAACGCTTAATAATAATCTCACGCTCTTTAGGGGATAAACGATTAACAGCTTTCCCAATCCACTCAATGTATTTATCACGTTCCCTTTCAAAATCTACAGTTCTAATTGCGATATCCTCAGTTGAAGAGTGAAACTCATTAGTATTTATTGGTGGCACTAATGAGTAAGTTGCAGTAAGTTTAGGCAGCCTTTCATCTGGAACTGTTAATAAGTAAAACCGATACTTTTCAAATGCGGCTTCCACTGCTTTTTTTGTTTCTTCACGATTTATTTCAGGAAGCACAAAGGACAATTGATTCAACATGACTCCCCCCATTTAATGTTATAATAAATTTGCCAATTAATTACTAGATAGGAGAAATCCTGTCTTTTTTTCTTTGTAATTAACTACTAACTTTTATGGAGTGTTTTTATGGATATTAACTGGACTACAGTTCTAACTATAGCTGGAGCTTTTGGTGCTGCTTCCACAGCTCAAATTGTTTCACATCTATTAACACAGAGCAGAGATGAAAAAAAATATAAAAAAGAATGTCTGCAGAAACTATATTCTCCTTTAATTTTTAAAATAAATGATTATCTAAATGCTGAAAATTTAAATGCAATAAATAACAGTGAAACAAACAATTTAGATACAAACAAATTATTCAAAGAAATTACTGACAAAATTAGTGATAATTTAATGTATGCTACTACTGATTTAATATTGGCTTACGAAGACCTTAAAAGCATTTCGACTTATGGTCTCGATGAAGATGAAAATAAAGATTTTATAATGCTTCAAAGAATGGAAATATGTAGCGTCTTTATTTCTCAGTATATGGATATTAGTAAAGACTTAAAAACACTTTCTGAATCGGTAAATGAAAAATTAAATGCTGCATATTTTTTTACACAATTTTATCTATTAATTACTGACTGTATCCCCTTTTATGAAACTGATATTGAGCCCAAAATTATCTTTAATTATTTTCATTTTATTGAATTAGTTATACAACCTCAAAATGATTTACTTGAAAGAATACGGAAGGTTAGGGAAGACCTTTCTCAAGTTACCAAAACTACAGCTCATAAAGACAAACTTTTAATTGAAGAGACTTACTCAGACGCCTTCAATCTGTTATATGAAATTTTCGATAAATTTTCACATGAAGACGCCTCTGATTTCTGGAGAAATATTTTATATAAACATACTGATAGTTTAAAAAAGGGAGAATAAACGATTGAAGATCCCATTATTTTTGGGATTTTCTTTTTTAAAGCTAACACGGAAAAATTTCTCCTACACAATGTTTATCTAATCTGATTCTTCTCTTGATGCCTGATTCTATATACATAAGAAATGTCTGACCGACCCAAAAACCAAAGAAAAATGTTGTTATTTTAAATCATCTTCTTTCACGAATACACCGTTAATCATCTTTCCTTTTCGGTCTTTAATTTCTTGATATGCCAATCCAACACATTCATCAATTTTCAATCCAAGTTGTTCAGACAAAATAACTAATACTACATACACATCACCAATGGAATCTACAATTTGTTTATTGTTATTCTTCGCCATCCCTTGTGCAAGTTCTCCGACTTCTTCCATTAGTTTTAACATTTGCTTGTTTGGATCAGCAGTATTTAGATTTCTATCGACAGCCCATTTTTTTATTTTTGTTGTTAAATCTTTCATTTTATTATTCCTCCAATCATTTTACTTAACAACTTTCCAACCTTTTCTCATGCGACTCTGCAACTCATATTTCTTCAACGGTTCGTATAAGTAAACTGGCCTCCCCTCCTCTAATCGGAAAAGAAGAGTCCATTTCGGCTTTCTCTTAGCCATTGTTCTCATCATCTGAGACAGAAACATTACCTTGCCCATCCACAGAATAAGGAATGCCTTCATGGTCATCCATACTCATTTGTCCTTCTGGAACATCATCCTTTTGTGGATTGCTTTCCATGACTTCTTTAGGAGTTTGATAAGCGTATGTTAAATCAATTAGGAAGTACTGACCGAACTTGTTATATTTCTCAGTGATTTTGTGCATTTGAAGATTATCGTTTTCTTTAGCAGTTATTACGATTTCTTCTGCTTCTTCACGAGTATCTGCATAGTGTTGTTCCTTTTGATTAAGTTGTACTTTTGCCATGTTATTAGCTCCTTTATTAATAATTTTTTTTAAAATTACAAAGCTTTCGTTAAACCTTCATATGCTTGTTTAATTGTTTTATTTTCTTCTTCGAGCTTCCGCACCTTTTCATGTAGCTCCAAGTTTTCTAATCCTACTTCTATATATCTTTTGAAACGACTGTTTCTCTTTGTCACTCTAAGTGTTTTATCCTGCTGCACGATAAAGTCGTGTAATCTTCTTAGAAACATTTCCGATTCATCAGCTGGCCCATTGTCGATTAGATCACGCAGCTGCTCCTTAATTTCATAAAACTCTTTCACGCTTTTTCACTTCCTTCAAAATGGATTCAAGCTCCTCGATGGAAAGCTCATATAACTGCCGACCATCTTGAGTTTTAAAGTAGTTCAACAGGATTAGCTCGCTTTTCAGCTCATTCTTTATTTGTTCAATAGTCATGTTTGTCCACCTTTAGGCATAAAAATTAAAATATGCCTGTCTTAAGATAATGTTTGGCTTGATAGTAAAAATGGTGATATATCAGTTCCCACTGAATTTCTGGTCCAGATAAACAATTTCGAAATTGTATTTTGCTTTAAATGTGTTCAATCTTCCTAACAATGCTTTTGGGTTATACTTTGAGCGGTAGTCACCCTTAAGCATTTTTTCATAACCGTGGATGTCCTCCACAATTAAAGTGAATGGTATTTCTTTTGACCGGATTAACTCGTTTTCAAAGGCCGTTTGTGTATCCTTTTGTAAGTTGCCTGTGATTTCATCCATATGTGCTTTTCTTTCAACGCGACTATTTAAAAAGATATCTCGTGAAATGCCTAATTCTTCATTTTTCGGAATCATGCAGCCATAATCACCAGTATCCAGCTTTTGAATTTTAATTGGAATTTCCTTCTGGCGAAGGTACTCCAAGATATGGCCGTTAACATTCTCACGAGTATCAATAACGATTGTGAGAGTTTTGAGTATTTTATTTAATTCCGTATCCGTGTAATGATAGGAAATCAATTACTGCACCTTCCTTGCATATGTAACAGCACGTTGATAAAGTTCATGTGCCATTCCATTCGATTCATCATTTTCAAATTGACGGTAATCGTCATATATGTCATTCCATCCGTTGTTAGCAAGTACGATCATCCAATCATTGAACATATCCAATGATTCTACTTCTGTACAAAGCCATTCGTTTAATTTCTGATTCTGCTGCCAGCCACAAATCTGATGAACCATTTTCATGAGTGTGACTTTCTCATTACTTTCGATTGTCCAGGACTTGAACCAATCATCAATTTGTTGAAAGTTTTGTTCAGCAGCTTGCATTACTTCTGCCGGAATTAATTCCTGCTGTTTTATCGCAATACGGTTATCCGTATCATCTAAATAAATGTTGGCTCCTGATTTCCAAACAGCACTCAGTATCTTTAAAACTTGCAATCTACTCACCTCGAGTTACTTTGTCTTATCAAAAGCTACTTAAATTTGTTACTAAAAATACCCCTAAATTAACGAAGTGTTACTTTTTTAACACGTCTTCACCCTTACAGCCCCATGGGTTTCAGGATTCGTGTTACTTTTGTTACCTATTTTGGGCATTAACGCTCCTAATATATATTTATATATTTATATTTTTTGTTATATATATATTTAGTAACAAAAGTAACAAAAAGAAAGTACTATATAGGTTAATCCCTTGATACATAAGGGTTTCAGGAGAATTTAAAGGAGTTATTTTTAGTAACACTTTGTCCGTTTTCTTCATTATTCAGTAACTTTTGCTGAGAAAAAGTATTTTTTCGTTCTATTAAAGTAACACCGTGAATATAATACTTATTTCGACTACCTCGTTCTCGCTTCAGTCCCTGCGATTCCAAAATACGATAAAACGCTCGATTTTTTAATTGGTGCTCCCCATTTTTAAAACACCAGTTAGAATAAATCTCGTACAATTCCTTCGCTTCAATCTGTACATCCTCACGTTTAAAGCAACATTCGAACATAAACGGCCCCAGTATATCCATTTCTTCTTTATAATCACCTGTAGCTTTCATAACACTGGCTGGATCTTCTAGTCCTAACTGCTGCCACTTCATACAACCTTCTATAGCCCAGTTCAAAATGCCAGGCATTTCTAAGCTTATTTTTTCTGGCAATTTCTTATCTCGCTTTTCTTTTGGCAGCTGCAGATTGAATGGGATTAAACGAATCCGTCTCCATATTCCTTCATCAACACCTTTGATTACTGGCTTATGGTTTGTTGTAAAGAAAACCTTGAACTCAGGAATAAACTCGAAATATTCTTGTCTTAGGAATCGGGCAAGTACAGGCTCTCCACCAGTAATTTGCTTAACAAATGCCTCAGATAACTGCTCACCGTCTTCACTTTCAATTGCTGATACAAACCGTGAACCTACTAATCTGGCAATATCATTGTTTGCTCCAGTTTCCTTCTTTTTGATGAAAGTGTCTGACTTCGCTTGTTTCCCGTACTCACCCATAAGGTCCTTAATGGTGTTAATAAAAGTTGATTTACCATTAGATCCTCCACCGATAAGAAACACCATGATTTGCTCTGTTATTTCTCCAGTAAGTGAGTATCCTATAAGCCTTTGCATGTACTCAATCAACTCTTTATCACCTTGAAATATTTGGTCCAAGAAGCTAATCCATTCAGGACATTTTGCTTTCTCTTCAAACGCAATATTAGTGATTTTTGTTAAAGCCAGTTCACGATCATGCGGCTGCAGCTTTCCTGTCTGCAAATCAATAATCCCATTCTCGACATTGAATAAGTACTTATGCCTATCAAAGTCCTCACGTTCTCCTGGCACCAACGGCATTAAGTCCTTGATACTGTTCATGCGGATATTTCTACGCTCACACATGCGCGCCCACTTTGTTTCAGCCTCATCTTCAGACTGGTAAAGACTTCGCAGTACCTTTGCTGTGATACGCTCAATTTCTTTTTTTGTATCTAACTTCCACCTTTTTCCGTCCCATATCAGCCAGCCCATATCTGAAACATATTTAATTACATGGCCATATTCGTAGGCGATACGCTCGGCATTCCCAAGCTCAGTTAAACGGAATTTCTTTTTCGGCTTTTCCTCCACAAGTTCTTCTGTTTCTCCAGTACTGAATTCAAAAGAAAATTCATCGAATTGTTCCCTGTTGTCTAGAATAGTTGTAGCAGTAGCAGAAATAGCAGTACCGATTGTTCTTTCACCATACGTCTCATTTGTTTCTCTAAAGTGGATAACATCCCACTTGTCTCGCATTAGTCCTGTTTCTCGGAACATAGCATCCATTCGAGTGGCTGACTTTCCAGTCCAGAATGCTAGGTGATTACATAGTGCTAAATCACTTGAGGAATGGTCACCATTTATTAGACTTCCGCTGTAAAGGCTTCGTATTTCATCACCATTTTTCGAACGGAATATCCTTTCCCAAAGTGTTTCATTGGATATTTTTATTTCATCCTTCTCAAACTCTGCAAGGTTAACTCTTCCTTGAATGTCCGAATCATCAAAGTACTTTTCAAACACTTCCGCAAGTTCATCTGTACGATCATATATCTCGTTAGAATTTTCTCTGTTACCAGTAAAGGTAAAATACCGACCATATGAATAAATTTCTAATCCATGCTTTGTATTCTTTCTGCCAGTACCTAATACTGATTGTGGAAGGTTACCTTTGATTATGATGTGAATACCTTTTTCCGATGGTGAAAATTCTGTGTAACTATCTAATGTGTCGATAATTTCTGTTGCAAAAGCATTAGGTCTACCTTCAACAACACACTTGTCAATATCTATTCCGATATAGTTGTCCTGACGACTAAAGACAAATCCAATTCCGTCATAATTTCCTTCTAAATAAAATTTCACCGCAGTTGCAAATGTACTCCAAGTACTCCGATTATTGGCTTGTGCCATTTCTCCATTTACTTGGCAAGGGACTTTCGTGTATCTTCCGTTTTTCTTTTCCGACTTCCATAATATCCATTGAGGCAGGGCTTTTAGTTCGGCAGGGATTTCGTTAAAATTGTATGGATTTTCTTTCATTGCGCCCTCCGATTTTATTAGTTCATTTCACCGTTATTTTTCTTCTACAATCCAACCGTTTAACCTTGCATATTTCAACTTTCTTGAATATCTGTATTTCCACTCATCCCACTCTTTTGTTCTTCCAAGTGAAGCAAACACGTCTTGATTTTTTTCTCTTTCAAGAATTTCACCGACCCATTTAGGGACTATAGGCCTGTATATGTTGTTCATTTTGCACTGCCTCCTCTGTTTTTGGGTATAAAAAAGAGAAGCTAGTACAATACCAACTCCTCTATTCAGTTTCTTAGAATGGTAGATCCTCATCGCCGATTTGAATCGCTGGACCTACTTGAGCTGGCGGATTAGCTGATGATGGATTGTAATAGCTTGCTTTTGCATAGTTATTTCCATCATTACCTTTTTCGTGTTTCACACCAATTTCCAAATTCTTACCGATTAATTGTTTTGCCATGTCTTCACAAGAAGTAAATACATGGTTATTTGCAAATCCAGCAGCTTTACATAAAGATTTCACAATACCTTGAGCTGTTGGGTGTTCAAAAGTGAAATTGTTGTACAGTATCTTTGCACCTTGTGATTCTTGCGGAACATCTGAACGAATTTCAAAATCGACAACTAACATGTCTTTTTTAGCTTGTGTTAGCTTAGCAACTGCATTGATAATTACTGCTTCATATTTACCTGGCTTTGGTAATTGGAACCCTTTTACTTCTTCTACTTCTTCCATTTTGAAAAATGACATTATTTATTTCCCCCTGTGTTTTCATTTGTGGATTGCATAAGTAATTCGTTTTGAAGACAACCTTTACGGTCATCTAAATGGTTCTTAGCAAAAACGCTTTGATTACCTTCCAGCATAAAACCTCGTGTACCATCTGCTTTTTTTACTAATTGGGCCACTACATGAGAAATGCCCATTATATGATTTACAATTTTGTCTCGGATATCAGGAATAAACTGATTGTATTTTGTACCATTTTCCTCAGTAATTTCTCGGGTTGTTTCCCAAGCTGTGAAAATGATATTTGCATCTAAAGTGTTGAATGTCTCCACTAACTTTAATAAATGGTTATCCAATAATGCATAGTCCTTTAATTCAGGCATACCACTTTTAGTGTTTTCGCCTTTCTTAAGCAACCACAATTTTTGATAGTGTGTTAGATTATCAATAAAGATGTTGTCATAATTATTGATGTTTGCTTTGGCATGTCCAAAGAATTCCAGAATGCTGTCATGTGGCTTTGTACCATCAATAACTGCAACATCTACATTTGAATAACCAGAGAGAACTTGGCTAGTACCATCAATATCAAGCACCAATGTTTTACCTTTCAATAATCCAGCTACAGTTGTTTTTCCATTACCAGGCTTTGAGTAGATTATGATTTTAGCTTTTTTACTTTTACTTATTTGGGCACCGTTTGTTGTTTGCATTAACTTACTCCCTTCTTTTCATCTAACAGACCAAGACGGTACGCATCTTTCACTACCTTATGGCCTACGAGATGACCTCCTACAGTATTTGCATAAGGAGATATCTTTCCTTGGTAATATCCTGTTTCTAATTCCTGTTCGGAAAATGGATGACCAGGCATGAGAACTGCTCTTGTTGTAAACTGCACTTTCTTCTTAGCCCATTTAAAATAACTACGTTTTGTTTGCAGATAAATAGTTGCACCGTTTCTATCTTTGTAATACCAGTCGTGAAGTTCAGGTCCAATCTCACTCGCTCCACATCCATCACAATGATATGGACCACATTGAACCATTCCTACACCAACATCTACGAAATCGGCATACATATCATTTTTGCAATATGGACATTCCTGTGTAGGCTCATCATAAGCACCCATGCTTAAACCTCCACACTATAACTAACGGATGCCAGCTTTACTGAAACACCAGGAACAATCTGTCCATTGTCATCCAAAACTACCTTCTCACCACTGATATCCACAATCTTGAATGTCTTTTTGACATCTGCCCATTTCACGGACTGTTTTACAAATTCATCAAGACCATTTTCAAGTACATAATTGAGTAGCTTGTCTTCATCAGCTTTCTCAACTACTTCTTTACTTGCTCTTGTTTTAGATTTTCCATAAGGTGTGCTGATTGTTTTAGCTTTAGGATCTTCTGCAAGTTTCCCAGAATGATATTTTTGTATTAACGCTTCAAAGAAACTTGTGCTATTTGTGATAGAAGACAATTCGCCTTGCTCCCACTGAGAAATGCGATCCCTTTCAACATTGGCCAGCTGTTTGATTTCTTTTTCTTTAGTTTTCAGTGCTGCCAATTTGCGGAATACCCAATTCAGGCTATCCAGGTCAGTAATTTCAAACTTATTTTCAGTGGACTCCAAAGACTCAATATCCTCAACTTCCATTAATTCGAACTTTTGCAATGCATTCATTATTTTTCCTCCTTAAGGACTTGGTCCAGATATTCATATATTTCAACAAGATCATCATAAAAGTTACTGCCACTTAGATTTCTTTGGTGTTGCTCTAGAAACTTGAAAAGTGGCTCAAGCTTATCATTCACAGGGCTAAAAACTGTTCTATCTTTTGCATCAAAATAAGGCATTTGTCCTCCCCCTGTTGATTTTTTATTTGTTAATGTTTAAACTGTTACTAAGTATTGTTATATCAATGGGTAGACTCATATGGGCGTATGGGTCTATTTTTTATATTGCCTCATAACACTGCATCTGCTGTTTTTCGATTAAATATTGTTTAACATTGGATTGAAGAACAGTATCTTTTCCAAACACAAAGTAGGTATCCCCTTCACAAATTTCATCTCCAAAAACATCTTCAATTGGATAATCTTCAATTTTTCGCATATGTATCACCTCCCTCAAGTAGAACTAAAACCTTTCAACAATTTCTGCATTGTTGGTAAAAAGGAAAGTCTATTTAGCCTTAACGGTTAGAAGCAGCTACAATTAATTTTGTTTTTTCTTCTGAGTTAAGTTGTAGCCATTCAGCTGGTCTAATTTTCATTTGTTTTTTTTCCTTCCTCATAAAGGTTAAGGTATTTTTCACTTTCTTTAGTGGCCCAAATAGCTACTTGTATTCTGTTTTTTTTATACATTGAAATAGAAAAATTAATAAACATTTCAGCTTTTTCTAAGAGCATTTAATCACCTACCTAGTCTGTTGGTTGTTCCTTAATCCAAGTTAAGATGAATTGCTCTGCTTCTCTTGTAGGGAAATACCATTTCCCTCCGACTTTATATTTAGGAAATCTAGAATCATAAAAGAATTTTTCTTTGATGCTGTTTTCGCTCATATTCGTTTGTTTTATGAGTTTTTTCATATCCCAAAGTGTAGATCTTGATTCTAAGTCATTTAGTCTTTTCTCTAGTTCCTGTAAAAACAAATGCTCGACATAATTTTCATCAACTTTTATATTTATCAATAAAATCACTCCACAACTTGTATTTCCGTCATTCTTAACAAATTCAAATCCATTTCAATACATGATGCAATTTTGTACAATGATTCAGCACTTGGCATATATCTTCCTTTTTCTATATCTGATATATAACTTCTAGATAAACCTGTAGATTCAGAAATATTAAGTTGTGTAAGTTTTTTCTCTTTTCTTTTTTCCTTTATAAGAGCTCCTAATTTCTCTTTATCTAACACTTCATCACCTCCATTGAATGTTATTAATTTCTATAACCAGATTGTATTGTATTCACGACAAAATGTAAAAGTTCAAAAAAGCTTAAATTCAAGCAAAATTGAACATTTACGAGAAAAAGAACGGTATACACGTCATTTTACTTAAAAATACTTGTATTTACGTCTTTTTTAGTATTGTATACCCGACATCTATTTGTTTATAATATAAATATCAAGTCGGAATTACCGACAAAATCGGAGGAACTAATTAAATGTCAATTGGGGATAAGATTAAATTACATAGAAAGAACGCTAAGTTAACTCAAGTCCAATTAGCTGAAAAAGCGAATATGTCTAGATCATATTTAGCTGACTTAGAAAGAAACAGATATAATCCAAGCTTAGATACTTTAACAGCAATTGCTGATGCTCTAAATATTAATTTAAGTAATTTAATTGATGATGAGAAACCCTTTAATCCAGAATTAAATGAAAATGATGAAAAGGATATTCAAAAAGAGTTACAAAAAATGATTGATGGTTTAGAAGGAAAAAATGGTTATGCACACTTCAATGGTGAATCAATTGAAGGTATGGATCAAGAAGATAGAGAGCTTTTAATTGCTTCTTTAGAAAATTCACTTCGGATAGCAAAACGCCTTGCCAAACAAAAGTTTACACCTAAGAAATACAGAGATTAGGAAGTGTAGGGGTTATGGAGTACATAGAGAAAAAGGTTAAATCCTTAATCATAAAACATAACACTACCGACCCAATTAAGTTAGCTGAATCGTTAGGCATTGTTGTCGTTCACGAAGACTTGGGTAATACTTTAGGTTTTTACAGTAAACACTTTAGATTTAAGTTTATTCATCTAAATGAAAAGCTTGGTAAAGAGAAATTAGAGTTTGTTTGTGCACATGAGTTAGGACATGCTATTTTACATCCAGACTCTAATACTCCTTTTCTTAAGAAAAACACTTTATTTTCTACAGATAAAATTGAAATGGAAGCAAATATCTTTGCCATGAATTTATTGTTTAAAGAAAAAGATTTAAATTCTCAACTAACCATAGAGCTTGCCTTAAACAAGTATGGTATTCCCCAAAAGTTGTTATCTAAATTTTTTTAACAATTAAACAGAACATGCATTCTGTAAGGGGGTGTTGTACTTTTATTTTCGGAATAAGTTTAAATTATGATTGGAGGGTATTAAACATGGCTACATTTCACAAGTATAAAAAAAAGGGTTCAAACAAGGATTTCTGGGAGTACAGAATATATTATCAAGATCCTATAACAAGAAAAACTAGAGAAAAGTCAAAAAAAGGTTTTAAAAGTAAGCCTGAGGCAAAGTTAGCAGCTGAAGAAATGGAACGATTAATAAGGGAAGGATATGAACAAACCGACATCTCACTTAAATCCTTTTTGGAGGAATGGTTAATCGAATACAAAAAAGGGACTGTTCGTAAAAACACTTATGAATTACATGAAAGGAATGTCAAAAATCATATTATTCCTTACTTTAAAAACATTCTCTTGAAAGATATAAAGCCTATGCTGTATCAAAAATTTATAAACTCTTTACATGAACGTGGATATAGTAAAAGAACAGTTGAAATAATTCATGGTACTATGTTTAATGCGTGTGAAAAAGCAATAATACTTCAAAAAATTGAAAAGAATCCTTGCTCAGGAGTTACGATAAAAGGAGAAGAAAAACAACATGAAATTAAATTCATTGAATCCGAACACATTTCAAATTTTCTCAAAGAAGCTTATAAAGACGATTATATTTATTGGATATTTTTTAAAGTGTTAATTGAGACTGGTATGCGAAAAGGAGAAGCAGGTGCACTACAATGGTCAGATGTTAATCTAAAAGATCGTACTATTGCCATTAGCAAATCACTCGACTTTAAGGAAGCATACAGTAATCCTGACGAAATGTTTGGAGATGTTAAAACATATCGTTCAAACAGAACCATTACTATCAGTCAAGGTCTTGCTAATGATTTGCACTTTCACAAAAAAATGCAAAATCAAAACAAATTAGCTTTAAATGAAAATTATCACCATGATTTAAATTTGGTACTATGCCGTAGTGATGGGAATTATATGCCTAAATCGACTCTTGCTAATGCCTTTCGAAGGATTATAAAAAGTGCTGGGTTGCCTCCCCTTCCTATTCACTCAACTCGTCACACACACGCTGTACTACAAATGGAAGCTGGTGCAGATATGAAATACATTCAGGAAAGATTAGGTCATGGAAGTATAAGTATTACCTCTGATGTTTATTCTCACATCAGCAAGAAGATTGAAAAAGAAAGAATGAACAAATTTGAAGAACATATGAAAAACGTACTTGAATAAATTTGTTGAAACAAAATCGGGCATTTATCGGGCATTTAAAAGTCACTTCAAAATGACACTTCTATAACAGAAATAAAAAAAGCCCCGGTATTAGATATACCAAGGCTTCTTCCTCTTAATACATTTCCATGTATTGATCTCTTTCCCATGGATGCACTTGTGTGCGGAACATATCCCACTCAATCTCTTTAGCTTCTACAAAGTGTACGAAAATATGCTCTCCTAAAGCGTCAATCATTGTTTGATCTTGCTTTAGTTCTGTTAATGCG
>Ga0209463_1000250_pt1 | contig 49011 bp, 49 predicted proteins | sample AgamicMgSfrz_FD_187169 | JGI IMG/M metagenome (GOLD analysis project Ga0209463, IMG submission 187169) | Agave microbial communities from Guanajuato, Mexico - Mg.Sf.rz (SPAdes) (version 2) | ecosystem: Host-associated > Plants > Phyllosphere > Phylloplane/Leaf | place: Guanajuato, Mexico...
GAGCTACACCAGTAAACGTAGCAGATATTTCATCAGATATTAAACTTGTCTCTTTAATATTTCCTTTTAACCTTACGCTAAAATCGTCGACAATATTATCTTTAATATTATCAAGAATACCTTGAACTTTTTCTTGTTGTTTTTTCTCTTCAATTTGACTTAAATAAGCTTGCATTTGTAATTTATTAAAGAAACTTGCTTGGAATACTAATAGTCCCGTACATAATACAGTATATAAACACATAGCAATTAATTCTCCTGATTCCCATCCTGGGAATGCGTCTTTACCATCTACTAAATATAAAATGATTGTAAAAGCTAATTGTATAATTCCTGTAAATAGTATTGGTTTTTTGTGTTGATAGAAACTCAACATAATTATATTATAAAACACCATTAAAAACGTAAGTGTATGGTCCTCTTTTTGAATGATTGCAAGCATGAAAAGAGTTACTCCAATACTCCCATAATACGGAACTATTTTGGCAAATCTAGGGTTCTTATTAAGTAAATGCAGACCTAGCAAAATCCCTCCGCCAATTAAAATAATCATAATTATAAAACTCATGCTATCCGCAGACAATGTATTTGATAACACAGAAAGCCCTATACTAAAAATCCCCAACTTCTCCAGTAGTTTATTTCGTTCTCTAAGGATTTCTAGCTGTTTTTCTTCATGCAAAGAAACTCATCTCCTTATTATTTGAAAATAATTTATAAAGTTATATACCTAATTATTTATTTAGGTAGAAAAAACAGAAACTTTTTTCGTACACACTTCCTTTTTAACTTTATCCTTTAAATAATTAACGTTTCAATTGTGATTAATATTAGTTTTTCTTTTAGATTTTTACATAAATACAAATGAAATTTCAGTATAACTTTCACACTCCTTTTTAGTACTACCCTCTCCTTGAACACACATTTATTTTTTGCTAACTTTCTATTTTTTAAAGGGATATACCAATAGGCACTGTAACTTGAAAAATAGGATGGTGAACACACTTGAAAAAAGGATTGTTTATAAAAATTTTTATGCCTTTCTTAGTCATTTTTTTAGTATCATCAAGCATTATTTCCTATACTAGTTACAAATTCTCAAGTAACTTGCTTCAGAAAGAAGTTTTGAATGCATCTACGAATATGACAAAACAAACGAGCAATTTGTTAAACACATATTTTAACAACTTTGAAGAACAGATTAGTGCAGCTTCCAATTCTAAAATTATTCATAACCCTAAAGAAAATCGAAATGAATTAATTAATGATTTTGGAAGATATGTAAAAGATTCAAATTCTTTAATGCAAGTTTACTTTGGAACTCAGTCCTATAACGACTTTATTTCTTATCCAAATAAACAACAAAGTAAAGGATACGATGCAAGGACAAGAGATTGGTACAAACAAGCTGTTAGTGCCAATGGAGCTATCATTTTTACAAATCCTTATAAAGATGCATTAACAAATGACATGGTTATTACAGTAGCCAAAGCAGTATATACAAATAACAAATTAACTGGTGTTATTGGTTTTGATGTCACCCTGAAGAAACTGAATGAAATTGTAGGAACAGCAAAAATCGGAGAAACTGGTAGCACTTCTGTTTATGATAAAAACGGGATTGGAGTTTATCTAAAGGATAGCTCTTCTATTGGTCAAGATTTAACAAATACTCCTGAATACCAGGCAATAAAACAAACTGGCAATACCGAAGGGTCTGTAACCTTAAAAGATGCAAATAATAATGAAGTATCTTCCACATTTACTACTCAAAAGCAAACTGGATGGTTAATTGTAGGTAGCCTAGAAAAGTCAGAACTTACTGATAAGAGTTCTGCAATTGCACTTCCTATTCTAATTTCAGTGCTTATATCATTGATTTTATCTACCGTTATTTTCTTCTTTGTGGTAAGAAGAATAACTAATCCAATTAAAGCATTAAATGAAACAATTAAAGAAGTAGAATCAGGTAATTTTTCTATTAGCATTACATCTACTAGTAATGATGAAGTTGGAGAATTAACAAATAGCTTTAACTCAATGATTACCAGAATAAGAGATTTAATCTTAACAATTGAAGAAACTTCTACTAATGTTAAAGATGCATCCAATTCATTATTAAGAAATACAGAAGAAAATTCAAAAGCAATTGAGGAAATATCAATCACGATGAGTAAAATAGCTGACGGAACAACGACTCAAACCACTTTGACTGATAAGAATTACGAAGTTGTTTCTGCGTTTGCTTCTCATCTTGAGGATGTAGGTCACAAAAATATTGAAATGGAAACAAAATCAACTGGTTTATACAACCTATCTTTAGAAGGACAAGAGAAAATAAAAGTATTAAGGAATCAACAACAAAAAACAATTCAAACTACAAACGATATGGTGAATGCGATTCATAAGTTAGATGCAAGTTCAAATAACATTAATTCAATTGTAAGCACAATTTCTAGTATTGCGGACCAAACAAACTTATTAAGTTTAAACGCAAGCATCGAAGCTGCCCGAGCTGGAGAATTCGGAAAAGGTTTTGCTGTAGTAGCTGAAGAAGTTCGAAAACTTGCCGAAATATCCGGGGAATCTACTCATGAAATTGCAACATTAATTGAAGCTATGCAAGCTGAAACGAAAAATGCAATTAAATTAATTGAAACAACTCTTCAAGTTATTAATGAGCAAGACAAAATTGTTAATAACACAGAAGATACTTTTAACGAAATAGCAGAGACAATTCAATTAAATTCAGAAATGATTAAAGAAATTGGTCAATCTGTAGAGAAAATCTTAAATACAAAGGATGAACTACTTGAGTCTACAAAAGTCGCTTTTGACATAACTCAAGAAACAGCTGCTGCTACTGAACAAGTAACTGCTTCTGTTGAAGAACAAAGCGCTTCAATGGAATTGTTAACTGATTTAGCTGTAACTTTAGATAAACAAGCAACACTTTTAATTGATGAATTTAAAGATATTAAGCGGTAATTAAAAAACCTTCCTAATCACATTATGGATTAGGAAGGTTTTTTCACCTGCATTTATTTATGAAACAATTCTTTCACTATAAACTTAAGTATATTTATTAGAAAAAAATCCCTTATTATCCAAGATTCAAGATGACTTTAAGGACTTAAAAGGTAAAGGTAGACCAGTGGCATATTATAAAATGTAACAAAATATTACTGTTTTAAAGTTCTGTTTCCCCTTCTTCTAATTACGTTTTTAAAGGAAAGTAGCATTTATAACAAACTGCAAATAGTTATTATTTTAGAGTGAAAAGTTATTTTCGCATTCTTATTGATTTTTTCCAAGAAAACAGTATTATAACTCAAATTGTAAAAGTTGTTTTGAAGGGAGGTTTTTATATGTTTGAAAAATTGAACGAAGTTCATCTAGATGCTTTAAAAGAGGTTGGAAATATTGGTGTTGCAAACGCAGCTACTTCCCTATCTATCCTCTTAAATCAAACCATTGATATTAAAATACCCTCTGTAGAAGTTATACATATTGAAGATATATGTGACTTTGTAGGAGGAGAAGAACAAATTCTATATGCAGTTTTCTTTCAAGTATTAGGAGGAATGGAAGGTAGCTTTTTCCTCATCCTTAAAGAAGACTCTTTAAATAAACTTTTGGCAAATCTACATAAGAACATTAAGGCAGCAGATACAGAAGAAATGAACAGTTCTTTATTAAACGAAGTGGGAAACATTTTGGCTGCAAGTTATATTTCTTCTTTATCAGATTTGATGAATTCAAAGCTTATCTTAACATACCCTCAATCTGCGAAAGATATGGCAGGCGCTATATTATCCTATGGTGTACTATCCTATGGAGAACTTGGGAACGATGCAATGCTAATTAACACATCTTTTTATTATGGTGATGAGCAAATTGAAGGCTATATGATTTTCCTTCCAGACCCGTCGTCACTGCAAATATTTTTTAGGAAGTTTGGGATTGATTTTTAATGAAAACATTAATAGTTGGAATTTCCGATTTAGCAGTAGGTAAAAATGATACAACCCTTCAAACCAACGGTCTTGGTTCATGCGTAGGTATTGTTCTATTTGATAAATACTCAAATATCGGTGGATTATTGCACATTCTTTTACCTGAATGTACAAAAGAAAACGAAGAAAATAAAGCTAAATATGCAGATACAGGAATCCCTTTATTAGTTGAAACTATGCTATTAATAGGGGCAAACAAACGTTATTTGCGTGCTGCAATTTACGGCGGGGCTGATATGTTCCAATCATTCTCTCGGACCTCTACTCTTTCTATAGGTAAACGTAATATTGAAGCTACAAAAAGGTTATTAAAGGAATACAATATTCCTATCATGAATTCAGATGTTGGAGGTAACCAGGGTCGAACAGTTATATTTAATTGTGAAACCGGAGAAATCACTATTAAATCTCTAGGTAAAACAGTCAGAGAATTCAAATTTTAATCTTTTAAAAATACATCCAGCGATACTATCACTGGATGCATTTTCTTTACTAATTAATATTTAAAATTTTTCACAAGTCTATTTAATTCGTTAGCCATTCCACTTGTTTCTTCTGAGATAGCTGAAACGGTTTGAATTGATGCTGTTGACTCTTCTGATGAAGCAGAAGCCTCTTGTGAACTTGCAGCAATATTTTCTGAACTCTTAGCTAAATCTTGCACTGATTTTAATATTTCATCAGCAGATGCAGCCCCATTTTCAGTTAATTCTTTGATTTGTTGTGTTTCTTTTACTGTATCTTGAATAGCTGCTAAAATTTCTTGCAATGATTGACCTGCCATATGAGCACTTTCTACTCCTTCACCAACTATCGTTCTACTTTCATCCATTGCTTTCGCAGAACGTTTAGTTAATTCACTAATCTTTCTAGTTAAAGCTGCAACTTGATTAGCTCCTTCATTTGACTTCTCGGATAACTTTCTTACTTCATCTGCTACCACAGAGAATCCTTTTCCATGCTCACCAGCTCTTGCAGCCTCGATTGCCGCATTAAGTGCTAACAAATTAGTTTGTTCAGCAATATTAGTTATTGTTCCGGTAATATTACTTATCTCTTGTGAATACTGCTCAAGTTCCTTAATAACTTGCTGTGTTTGTTCAGTTTTTGCTTCAATATCATTCATTCTTACTGATAACCCTTCTACATTTTCTGCACCTTTTTGTGTAGTCACCATTGTATTTTTAGATATTTCACTACCTTTAACGGCTCTTTCTTGAGTTTCACGAAGCAATGCATTCATTTGTTCAATAGACTCTACTGCCTGTACAGTTGCAGCTTGTCCTTTTTGAGCTTCTAAAGCTACATTTTGAACAATCTCGTTTATTTTTTCAGAAGCTGCTGTTATCTCTTCTATGGAAGTAGCTGTTTCTTCTGAAGAAGCTGTTAATTCTTGAGAAGACTGGCTTACAGAAGAAATGATGTTATTAAGATTCCCTGACATTTTATTAAGCGATTTAGCTAATTCTCTTGTTTCATCTTTACTTTCTACAATTAACTTTTCTCCTCTTAAGTCACCTTCAGCTACACTTTCTAAACGACGCTTCACTAAGTTAAGAGTTTTAGAGATTGAATTTGCAATGTAATAAATAACACCGAATCCTATAACAATAGAAAAAACAGTTACAATAAGTGTTGTATTCAAGATGTTTTTTGCACCCGCATTAAAGTCTTTCTCATATGAACCAGCTGCTACAATCCATCCCCATTTAGAAAATTCTTGTGAATATACTATCTTAGGCGCTGTTTTATTGCTATCTGGCAATGTCCATTCATATTTAGAAAAACCATCTTTTTTTGCATTCTCTACAACCATTTTTCCGACTTCTTTCCCATTTGCATCTTTAGTGTTATATATATTTTCTCCCTCTTTATTTGGATGAATTAATAGCTTTCCATCTGGCGCAATTACATATAAATAACCTTCTTTACCCAAGTCAACTTCTTTATTTATCTCTCTAGTTCCATCTGTTTTTTTTGTACCAAAAATATTATCAGCTGCTACTTTTTTTGCATCATCTAAAGTAATCTTTCCTTTCTCAACCTGGTTGTCTAATGTTTCAAGTTGAATAATTGCTTCTTTTGTTGCATTTTTCAGTGCAGTTCTGCCCATATTATCTAACTCACTTGTTGCCTTCTGATAGCCAATTACACCAATTAAACTATTAGAAATAAGCAACAAGGAAGTCGATACAACTAAAAATCTAGTTTTAATATTCATTTCTTTCTCTCCCATTTTCTTAAAAAAATAAGTCTCATTTTCTCGACTTTCCTTTTATAACACTTTTTAAAGAAAAGACAATTTTAAAATTATTTTTTATTCCAATTCAAATTAAAACAGATTAAATACTGAATTATTGCCGATTAAATGAACCTATATATGTAACGTAAAATTGGTTTAACATGTTAATATTTTTTAATACTCTATAAAAAAAACCGCAAATAACCCCAATTGTTTTTGAAATTCCTTTACACTGTACAAAGAACTAGTATTTGCTTTAAAATGGATATTACAACTAAAAGAGGATGACATATATGGAATATTTGGAAAGAAAAATTAAAATTATAGGAACGGGTTCGTACTTACCTAAAAACCAAGTCAATTCAGAAAAAATAGATACTATTATAGGAGCTTCCAAGGGATGGTCCGAGAAAAAAGCCGGTGTGAAAAACCGATATTTTGTAACAGATGAAACATCATCTTTTATGGGAAGCGAAGCTGCAAAATTAGCTGTAAAGAATGCGGATTTAGCATTAGAAGACATTGATTGTATTATTAGCGCTAGCGGGACCATGCAGCAGCCTATCCCCTCTACAGCATCGTTAATTCAAGAACAACTAGGTTTGCAACATTCAGGTATACCGTCTTTTGATGTTAATTCAACCTGCTTAAGCTTTATTACAGCACTAGACTTGATATCTTATGCAATGACTGCTGGGCGTTATAAAAATGTTCTTATTATTTCATCTGAAATATCTTCTATTGGGTTAGATTGGGGACAAAACGAAAGCAGCATTCTTTTCGGTGATGGCGCAGTTGCTGTTGTAGTATCCCATGCTCCTGATAGTGACTCTAAGCTTATCTCTTCTCATATTGAGACATACAGCTCAGGAGCTCATTTATCAGAAATTCGTGGAGGTGGTACTATGCTTCATGCCAAACATCACGAAGAAGACAACAAAAATGATTACCTGTTTGATATGAACGGAAGAGCTATTTTTAAACTTTCTTCAAAATTAATGCCTACGTTCATTGAAAAGCTATTCCTAGGAACTCAACTAGCCATAAAAGATATGAACTTAGTTGTTCCTCATCAAGCAAGCGCTCCAGCTATGAAACTAATTCAGAAAAAATTAGGAATTAAGGAAGAAAATTTCATGACCATTTTTGAGAATTACGGAAATATGATTGCGGCTTCTATCCCTCTTGCACTACATTTGGCAATTGAGCAAAATAGAGTGCAACGCGGAGACAAAATTTTATTATTAGGGACTTCAGCTGGTTTGTCTATTGGAGGAATTATACTTGAGTATTAATAATAAAAGGAATGTATTGATAACAGGTGCCAGAGCACCTGTTACTTTGCATTTATCACGTATTTTACATTCACAAGGAGTAAACGTTTTTCTTGCTGATAGTATTAATCAGCCTATTAGCGCAGCATCTAATTCAGTACAACATTTTTTCTTGTTACCTTCACCAAAGTTTCACACAGAAAAATTTCTTAATGTATTGAATCAGGTAGTTAACGAGAATAACATTGATTTAATTATTCCTACGTGTGAAGAAACGTTTTATCTGTCTATGTTAATGGATAAGATTAATTGTTCTGTTTTTACAGATAAAACAGAAACTCTTCACTTACTACACAATAAGTTGAACTTCATTAATTTTATTGAAAGACTTGGTTATCAAGTGCCGGTAACAATAAGTACAAATAGCCATAACTTAGTTAAAAACCAATTAAAGGAACTTCCCTTTATCGAACTTGTATTAAAACCTATTTATTCAAGATTCTCTGACAGTGTTTCCTTTACAACCAAAAACGAAATTCTAAATTCTACTTCTAACCTAAAAGCAAATTGGATTGTACAGCAGCGTATTAAAGGTACCCAATATTGTTCCTACAGTGTTGTCGATAAAGGTAAAGTAGTTGCTCATACTGTTTATAAAACAACTTTTACGGCAGGTTTAGGAGCTTCAATATCATTTAAGCATGAAGATATTCCATTTATCTATGAATTTACGAAAGACGTAGTTAGTGAACTTAACTATTCGGGACAAATCGCCTTTGATTTTATTAGAGACTCAAATGGCAATTTTTATCCGTTAGAGTGTAATCCAAGGGCTACAAGTGGTTTACACCTATTTTCAGGTGATATTGGAAATGTTATGATGGGTAATGCGCCTTCGAATTTACTTACCCCATCTAAAGATAGTAAATATGCTATTAAGTTAGCATTACTTCTTTATGGTTATAACTACTGGACAGATTTTAGAAAGTTTAAACTATGGATAAGTACATTAGTTCACTATACTGATATTATTTATGACAATAAGGATAAACGTCCTTATACATACCAGTTCTATAGCATGTATAAGATATGGAAAGACAGCAGAAAAGAGAAGCGTTCTCTTCTAGAACAAACTACGTATGACATTTCATGGGATGGTGAATATTTTTGAACGTATTAGTAACCGGAGCAACTGGCTTTCTCGGAAAAAAAATATCCTATCGCCTATTGGAGTTAGGATATAATGTTACTGGAATAGGAAGAAATGAATCCATAGGAAAAGAATTATCTGAGCATGGTGTTACATTCATATCATGTCCATTGGAAGATAGAGAAAGTATCCTCTCTGTTTGCAAAGGTAAAGACTTTGTTTTTCACAGCGGTGCACTTTCATCTCCTTGGGGTAAATATAAGGATTTTTATAACGCCAATGTTATCGGAACGCAGAATGTCCTCGATGGAAGCAAAGAAGCTGGTGTGAAGCGTTTCATCCATGTTTCTACTCCTAGCCTTTATTTTCACTATGATGAGAGATTAAATGTAAAAGAAGATGACCCCATCCCTAATACCTTTGTAAATGCTTATGCAAAAACTAAATTTTCAGCTGAACAATTAGTCGACAATGCATTTGCTGATGGTTTACCTACTATTACAATTCGACCAAGAGCACTATTCGGTCCCGGAGACAATGCAATTCTTCCCCGTCTTATTAACGTGTGTGAGAAGGGATTTTTCCCTAAAATGACAGATGATAATGTATTGGTCGATATTACTTATGTAGAAAATGTCGTTGATGCTCTTATTTTATGTATGCACTCATCTCCTGAAACACTTGGTCAAAAATACAATATAACAAACGGGGTTCAAATTGATTTATATTCTGTAATTGAAGATGTTATGAGGCAACTTGGAAAAGATTTTAAATACAAAAATCTGTCTTTTAAAAAGGCTTTTACTGTGGCAAGGGTTCTTGAGTTTGTTTCAAGAACTGTTTTGTTAGGGAAAGAACCTATTCTTACTAAATATACCGTTAGCGTTCTTTCTAAAAGTCAGACACTTAACATAGACAAGGCAAAAAAAGAGTTGGGCTATGAACCTAGAGTAAGTATTGAAGAAGGAATACACAACTTCGTAGAATGGTGGAAACAACATGAGAATTAATATGTTAAAGTTATATGAATGTGGTTATTGTACACATCCTGAAAAAATGGTGTACCCAAAAGGAACCTGGAAAACCGAGAAGTTTCCAGCAATGGTAGGTTTGTTACATCACCCTACAAAGGGATACATTCTATTTGATACTGGGTATGCGAAGCATTTTCTTGATGCAACTAAGTCATTCCCCTTTTCAATCTATGCAAAACTAACACCTGTTTATTTTAGTGAAGAAAAATCAATTAAAAATCAACTTATGAATGATGGGATTTCGCCCGAAGAAATTAAATTTATTATAATTTCACACTTCCATGGGGACCATACAGCTGGATTAAAAGACTTCCCCAACGCAAAGTTTTTAACTTTCGAAAAAGCATATGCTGATATAAAAGGAGAAAGTAAATTTCAGGCATTGAAAAAAGGCTGTTTACTAGATACCCTTCCAGACGACATAGAAGAACGTATGGTGTTTATAGATAAAAAGCCTATTCAAGAATTACCCTATGAATATAAACCTTTCAATAGTGGATACGATATCTTTAATGACGGTTCTTTATATGCAGTAGACCTCACTGGTCATGCCATAGGTCAACTAGGTATCTTTGTTCGTTTTGAAAACCACACACCGGTCTTCTTATGTTCCGATGCCGTTTGGGTAAGTGAATCATTTAAAGAGCTTGTTTATCCAAGTATAGTAACGAACCTGTTAACAGGGGACCCGGAATCCTATAAACAAAACATACAAAAGTTACATTCACTATCACAATTATCACCGCAAGTAGAAATTCTACCTACTCACTGTTCATATACATGGAGCAAAGCAAAGGAAGGATATATTTATGAATAGTTTATTGGTCTTAAAACAGTATTTAACAACTAAATACAGACGTAATTTCTCTTCTAAGCGGTCATTACAACAGTACCAAGATAAACAAATAGAACGACATATTGAATACGTATTAAAGTATTCACCCTTTTATAAATCTTTCTATAAAGATTTCCAAAAGGACATAACCGAAAAAAAATGGTCTAATTTACCGACTATTAACAAGCAAATAATGATGGACAACTTTGATGAGTTAAATACGATTAACATAACAAAGGAAAAAGCCTTTGAAATAGCCATTAAAGCTGAGGAAACCCGTGACTTCTCCCCTACTATAAATAACGTTACAATTGGGTTGTCTTCTGGTACAAGCGGAAATAGAGGCATTTTCTTAGTCTCCGAAGAAGAGCAGTATTTATGGGCTGGTTCCACATTAGCCAAAGCCTTACCCTCAAGCATTTTAAAAAAACATGCTATCGCTTTTTTCTTACGTGCGAATAGCAACCTTTATGAAGCAACTAAAAATCAGCGAATTTCTTTTCATTTCTTTGATTTATTGGACGAGGATAAACATCATATTCAACGCTTAAATGATATGAAACCGTCCTTAATTGTTGCTCCTCCTTCAATGCTTAGAAAAATAGCAGAGTGGCAATATAATAAGCTTCTTTCTATACAACCAACTAAAATTATTTCGGTTGCAGAAGTGCTTGAAGATATAGATAAAAATTTTATTGAAAGCTGCTTTAATCAAATTGTTCATCAAATTTATCAGTGTACTGAAGGCTTTCTTGCTTCTACTTGCAAGCATGGAACCCTACATATTAACGAAGACCTTGTTTACATTGAAAAAGACTACCTAGATAAAGAAAAGGGCATTTTCTCTCCTATCATTACTGATTTTTCACGTAAAACACAGCCTATTATACGCTATCGTTTGAATGATATATTAGTGGAGAAGACAAGCACTTGTTCTTGCGGCTCCCCTTTTCTTGCCCTAGAAAGAATTGACGGAAGATGTGATGATATTTTTATTGGTTCAGAAAAAGAAACAGATAATAGTATTCAAATTTTCCCTGATTTTATAAGAAGAGCTATTATGCTTGCCTCCAAAGAAATAACTGAATTTAAGGTTATTCAACACCAAAACTTAAATATTGAAGTTAAAGTCAAAGTGAAAAATCAGGATAGTGAAAAGATATACCCTTTAGTTGAACAGGAATTTCTAAAGTTATGGGAATTAAAGAATTGCAATCCTCCATCTCTTTTCTTTTCCGTGTACGACTTAAAACAATCCGACAAAAAACTAAAGCGAATTGAAAAAATAAATTAATTACTTACCGACAAATTTATATTCGAAAACACCTGTGCTATCATAGACTCATATCCTTTATTTTATTTTCAAGCAAAATATTATCGAATGGATATGAGTCTACGTTATTTTTTTATTACTAAATAAGGAGTTTTCACCTGGTATGATAAAACTTCATCACGCATCAAGTATTGACTCGATTGAGTGGGATACTAAAATAGGTGGTACTTACGTTAGGGATTATTTTAGCTTAATGATAAAAAATACACCCTCTTCCTTCGTATCTAATATTCAAACGGAGATAAGGCTTTTAGAGTTAGAAAATGTAGTATTGCCAATGACTATAAACAATGAAGAATATGAAAATTCTTATGTCTGCTCCCCTTTTACTCACTATGTTTCTTATGCAAAAGAAGAACTATGGGAATTAAAGAATCCTTTGGCTGAAAAAATATTACTTCCCATTATTAACTTTATGGGTATTTGGTTTAAAAAAAGTGAAATTAACAAAGTAGTCATAGTGAATAATTGGTTGTTATCTACAAACCTATACTATCCACTTTCTAAAGAAGAAATCAAAGAAATTACTACTCAACTAAGAAAAATATTTCCTGAGCACCTTATCATGTTTCGCTCTTTGAATAACTATTTACATAAAGAACTAATTCAGTCAGCACAAGATGTAGGTTACAAAACCATTTTTTCTCGCTCCGTTTATTTATATAAGCCTGATGTAATGAGTCAATTGACTAGAAAAGAAAAGAAAGACATTAAAAATGATTTACGATTACTGAAGAACAGCGGTTACGCGATTGTAGATAATAAAGGTATTTCTAACGAAGAAATTTCTACTATATTTGACCTTTATAATCAACTTTACATAGACAAATACTCCAATAAAAACCCTATGTTTAGCCATTTATATTATAAAAATGGAATAGACCTTGAATTATTTCAATTTCGTGCATTAAAGAAAAATAACAAAATTGAAGCGGTTTTAGGTTATTTTGTTCGAAATGGTGTAGCTACTGCTCCTATCTTTGGCTACAATATGAGTTTAGACAAAAAAGAGGGTTTGTATCGTTTATTATCAATTATCTTTTTGGAAGAGTGTCTCGAAAAAAATCTAATTCTTCACGCCAGTGCTGGTGCTGGACAATTTAAACGTAACCGAGGAGCCCAGCAAGAATTAGAATATAGTCTAATATATTACGAGCACCTACCTAGAAAAAGACGATTTATTTGGAATTCCCTTATTTTCTTACTTACTCGCTTTTTAGAACCTATGGCAAAAAAACACAAATTTTAAAATAAAAAAAGCCTAGACTATGTGTACTTTTACACTAGTTTGGGCTTTTTTTAACGGATGAATTACAGAAAACTGTCACATTCATGTATGTAGATTACCAGTTACACATAACTTCTATATGCCCCTGTTACTTTTCCTAATATCTTTACATCTTTCAGTAAAATAGGTTCCATTTCGTCATTTTCAGGTTGCAGTCTAATGTGGTCGCTCTCTTTAAAAAAACGCTTAACAGTTGCTTCATTTTCTTCTGTCATAGCCACAATAATATCACCATTATTTGCTGTTTGCTGCTGATTAACAATTACAAAGTCCCCATCATTAATCCCAGCATTAATCATACTCTCTCCCATGATTCGTAAAGAATATAATTTTTCATCATTCTTTTTCATTAATGGCATTGGTAGATACCCTTCTATGTTTTCAAACGCAGTTATAGGTTGACCTGCGGTTACCTTACCAATAATAGGGATTTTATTATAACCCTCTTTTGAATTATCTTCAAAGTTTAGATTAATCGTTTCATCATAGTGTTTAAGCACTTGAATTGCCCTTGGTTTGGAAGGGTCTCTAAGAATTAGTCCCTTACCTTCTAATCTTGTTAAATGACCATGAACTGTTGAACTAGATGCCAGACCAACTTTTTTCCCTATTTCTCTAACAGTAGGTGGATATCCCGTTTCTTTTTGTTTATTGTATATAAAATCAAAAATTTCTTGTTGACGTGGACTTAAAATAGTCATACCTTTATTCCTCCTCTTAAGTAGTATTGTGTATGGAAAGTCAATAATAACTTTTATTCACAAGAATATAATGATTATTATATCAAACATACGTTTGTAATATCAAATACTTTCCTATATTCTAAATTTTTTTCCATAAAAAAAACAACGTTGCTTTTTTAATTAGGCAACGTTGTTTTTTTATCTATATTTCTTATATTCTATAAAACTAACTATTTTATCTTCTTTTTTCTTATTCAACTTATATTGGCTTCGTTTTTTCTTATGCTGTTTTGTACCAAATAACATTCCTGCACCAAATACAATCAAATAAGTCGTTGCAAAAATGACAATAATCAATGTCCTCATCCCTCTCTTGTACAAGCGATGAGTTGATACACTATTTATGCAATTTTTTCAATAAAATAATCTATTTTTTTAGAATCCTAAAATATTGTAACCTGAATCTACATGTAAAATTTCACCCGTAACACCACGAGACAAATCACTTAATAAAAACATTGCACTATCTCCAACTTCACGTTGTGTAACGGTTCTTTTAAGCGGTGCATTATCTTCGATTTGGTGAATTATTTCATTAAAACCACCTATGCCTTTTGCAGCCAACGTCCTAATAGGTCCAGCAGATACTCCATTAACGCGAATGTTATCTTTTCCTAAGTCTTTTGCTAAATACTTAACATTTGCATCTAGTGCAGCTTTAGCTACTCCCATCACGTTATAATTTTTAACTACTCTCTCTCCTCCAAGGTAAGTAAGCGTTACAATACTTCCACCTTCAGTCATTAACGGTTTTGCCTCTCTAGCCACAGCAACTAATGAATATGCACTAATGTCCTGAGCTAAATGATAACCTTCTCTGGAAGTCTCAATAAATTCACCTTGTAAATCCTCTTTTTTCGCAAACGCAATACAGTGTGCTATTCCATGAATAGTACCTACACTCTCTCTAATTGTGTTAAAAGCTTCTCTCACATCATCATCACTAGTTACATCACACTGAACCAATACTTTTTGTTGTCCTTCTAACGTATTAATTAGCTTTTCAACACTTTCTTTTAAACGCTCTCCCTGGTAAGTAAATACAAGGTTTGCCCCTTGTTCATGTAATGATTGAGCAATTCCCCATGCGATACTTCTATGATTTGCTACTCCCATTACTACATATGTTTTACCATTTAATAAACCCATTGTTTTCACTCCAATAAATAATTGTTTTGTTAATTATTTATTTTTAAGTTTTTTGTAAAACCCTCTTCAAGTAATTTCCGAAAATATTGTAATTAAAAACATTGACAATGAATGAAATATAGGTATAAACATTCTAAACTTTATACAACAAAGGAGATATTTTATGGATAAGCGCATTAAAGAACTATATGAAACACTACCTGGAGATAGAAAAGAACTAGCAAAACTTACGGAACACTTTATATCAGCACTTAAAAATTTAGAGGAGGAACACCGAAGACTAGTTGCTTCCGATGCTTTAGCTGGTATTAGACCTGACAAAGACGAAGAGTATGTATTTCAAGATACAATAACTAACGTTAGAAGTATTTTAATCAGGGAACTTGAGAAAACCGTTCAGGACCTTGAACACAAAGGGGACAAAAATTGGGTCAAAAATTTTAAAGACGGAATAAATTAAAAAGCTAGCTACACACATATTATGTAGCTAGCTTTTTAATATTTAATCAAAGTTTTTTATAAATCTAAAAAAAAAGAAGCTATTTTCCGAATGAAAGTTTTTTCCTTATACGGTTTATAGCGCACTTCTTGCCCTGCTTTTACATTAGTCGTTTTCTTTGCTTTTATTATATCTTTTTTATTTGCAAATACCACTATGTAATCTCTATGTACTTCTAATACAATACCTTTCTTCATATTCATAATGCCCCCAATTTAAATTTCCTATTTTTTTATTTATTTTTTTTAGGAAACTTTTCTCTATATAACAAATGACGCTTTTATAGTAAAAGCGTCATTTGTTTGTCATATATATAGTTGTAAATCATTAATTAATATTTTCACAAGACATATCCACGTCTTTTCAATTCATTTCTAGCTAAGTTAGATGAGAATTTATTTCCCACTCTTTCAAATGATAGCATAGATTTATACAAAAGTACAATACCTTTCTCATCAGGAAAACAAAGCCCTTTTATATAATCTTTGTATGGATTATCCGGTACTCCCTCTAATATTTTTAGTGCTTCATTATATCTTTTTTTAACAATTAAAAAATGTGCGTATTCCATTGGATATTCATTTGGTTTTTTTGTAAACTGTTCCTCACTTATAAGTGAGAAGTAATTTTCAGTTGGTAGCAAACGAGTATTTAAAATCCAGTTAGCCGTCTCAATATAACCATGTTCTTTGTATGTTTGCACACTTTTATTTAGATAATATAAAGTTTTCTCTTGAGATTCAAACAAATATGAAAAACCTATATTATGATAAGCCTTTGCTAAAACTTTTCCTCCGGCGTAGGGATAATTAAGTATTTCCTGAGCAAAACACCTTGTTTTTTCCCTCTCATCCAACGTTAGAAAAGCATCAGAATATATTTCAAATATCCTTGTTTTAAAGGAATCCTTGAGGTATTCATCTGTCATTGTTTCAACGCGCTCATCTATTTCTTCAATCAGCTCAAAAAGTGTATTGTATTGTGCTCTTTCTAGTAAATAGTAACTAAAAATTAAATGTAGTAGCAATTTGCTATTATCATCCCTAGGCTGCATCTGGAAGTACTTTTTAACAAAGCTTTTCGGAAAACCTTCATTAGACATTTCATTTAGGAATTTGTATAGTTCAGCCATTTCTGCGGTTAGTGCATTCTTCATCGTTAGTGCTTTATCAATTAATTTTTCTAATAAATCTGATAAACTATGCCTTGATAAATACTCCATTGACAGCTTTACATTTTGAGGCTTAGTGCAAGAAAGAACATATTTCTGCATGAGTTCAAATTCCTTCTCTGGAGACAGCACTTGAATCATATTTAAAAAAGTCACAAAATTTATTTCTGCTTTTTTGTTCATGAACTTTGAAATGTTACCTGGAGTAACACTGAGTAGTTTAGCAAATTCTTTTGCATTTATATTTTTTCTTTCCATCTCTTTCTTTATTATATCTTCCAATACTACATTATCCCCCTAATCAAACATTCATATATCAACGCTTTACCTTTTTAAAGTGAATGGCATAGCTGCACTTTTATTTTAATTAAAATGCGAAATATTCTATGTAAAACACATTTAAGTTCGACTTAATTTTTAAGAACTTTACTAATTTAGCATACATACATTCGTTCATCTAATGAATATTTTCCTAATTTTTAAATGAAATATTTCCTTAATCACCCTTCATTTCCCATGATTTTTCATTAATATGGTTATCATTCCATTTTATATTAACCATTTTTTTTACTGTGTTATAATATGAAAAAAAGGGAGAAGTTTTATTATGGATAATTTAGACTTAAATAACGACCAACTAATGATTGATTTAGAAATACAATTAAAAAGTAATCCCTCTCAAATTAAGTACATAGAAGAGACTAATGGAATCTCACTACTTGTAATGGCTATTTCCACAGGTAATTTGGACTTTGCAGAATGGTTAGTTAATAATAATGCAGAAGTTAACACCTTTGTAGATGGTACACCCCTCTCTAAAGCTTGTTTTGAAGGAAACCCAAAGTTGATAAAGCAAATTTTAGCTAAATGCAATGAGAAGCATCGTTATCTTTGTAACCCAATGTCCTCCGCTATTTATTCTACCAAAACTACGCATGTTGATGTTTTGTTAAAAAATGGTTTTGGTATAAACACACCTGATGAATACGGATGTACACCCCTTTATTATGCAATATCAGCAATTGAAGTCATTGATATCAATCATGATAAGGACGTTTCTTTCTCAGTCAAAAATCACTTTAAAATGATAGATTATCTATTATCTAAAGGGGCAATATTAGATGCAAACTCTAGAGAAGCCTTAACTTACCTCTTTGAGTTAAGATGTAGCGATACTAACAGAGATATTCTCTCTGTACTTTCACATCTTATATTTAATGATTATGTGAAGAGTACTAGAAAAGAAAAGAAACCTATTTTATTAAATGCCTTAAAATTATTATTATCAAACGGAGCAAATACAGAATACTCATTTGAAATAACCGAATTAACCAATCAACAATTAGAAATCAAAGATGCTTCAAAAACCCAGTGTTTTTTAACTGATTTTGTGAAATTAGATAATCCAGAGCCTTTCAATATTAGTATTCCTTACGTAAATATCCCTGAATTACCTCAGGAAGCCCAAGCTCATTTAATTCAAGAATCACTTAGCGAAAACTATGTTGAATCTCTATTAAAAAAAGGTTTAAACCCTAATTCATATTCTGATGTCCAAGATGATTTATCCATACTAGTCTCGTGTATCAAGTTGAAGAAGTTTAATTACGCTACCCTGCTTATAATGTATGGTGCAGCAGTTGATAAATACAACAAAGCTTTCAAAGGTGACGCTTTAACTTTATTAATATCTGGTTCCGATAAAGAATTAGATGAATCAAACGGCGCACTAGGTACACTTGATGCAATTATGAAAAGTAGACCTAATTTGTTAGCTTATGATTTTACTAAAAGCATTCTAGACCCAGAGATTAATGATATATTTGACGTTGCTGTGGCTAGACGTGTTTACCACTGGTTTGAAAAATTTGCTGATAAATCAAACGAACCACATATGTCGGATGATGAGATATGGATTTATGAACAAAAACGATTAGATAACATTCTAAAGGCTGATAGCCCTGCTGAATTTATCTTATGGACAATATAATTTTATAGGTGCATTCATTGCACCTTTTTTAAAACAAAAACTTACTCCTTAACACGAGCAAGCAATGTTTTTATTTTCTTCTTTCTTAAGCGACTTTTAATAAATTTAACGTATTTAAATAGTTAACAGCATTATAAAAGTCTCTTTCACTCATAACTTTCCCTCTGGGAGAACCTGCAATAGTACTTCTTCCACCGGCTTCTGCACCCCATAACATTTGGACCACTTTTTCACAGTTAATGCTTTCATCACATGTAGCAATTGTAATTTCTCTTCTGCCAGCATGAAATGAAATAGTTACCGATACCGGCTTTTTCTGTTTTTGTGAGTAATAACTTGCACTACAGAATACATTTTCAGTTACAAATGCTCTTATAAAGTTATCTTCATATCTTAGGCATGATTCAACTTTTTCTGTTGTGTTCTTTGACCATTTTTTTCCGAATTCAATGAGTTGTTTATCACCATTCATAATTCGTTTAATAGCACTAATATGTTTAAAAACAAGTGAAGTAACATCAGAAAGTTCTTTAATTTTTGGAACTGCTCTTTCTTTGTAACACCATGCCCAATATGCTTCAATCATTTCAATATGCTTTGTTGGCAAACTTCTAATATGATGTGGTCCATTTAGGTCGATGTATTCTACAGAATTCCAAAATTGTGGGTTAAAAGGTTTTTTGCCCAGTAGATGCATAATGCCTCCAATCGTATCAAAGTCGATATGGCTAATTACAATGGTACCGTCTTGAATAATAGGTAGAAACTCATTATTACAAGGGGCAGGATGATTTCTATATTCTCCTGTGTGGTGCGCAAGTGTTACTATTGAACCTTCTAGTACCTTTACTCCGTATTCAGCTTCAACCGTTGCTACCGCTTCAATTTCTTTTGCATGTTCCCATTTGGGAGCTAATAAAATTTTTAATCCGTTCATTTTTCATTCCTCCATTTTTTTAGATACTAATTAAATTATAGTAATTGTCAAATTTTTGTTATTTTTTTGTTGTTAACTATAAGAATATCTTCACCCGCTGCGAACAGGCGAAGATATTCTACTTAAACGTTAATCTTAATTTCCAGGTCCATTTCTAAAGCTTTTATTGTTTTCGATATCTTTTCTACGCTTGCTCCAAAGTACTCATTTCTCTCATCTCTAGACACCTGAGACTCTGAAGTATTCATCTTTTCTCCGAGTTCCGCTTGTGTCATTCCTTTATAAACCCTATAAGCGACTAATAAGTTTCCCAACTCTTCATAGCTATAACCTTCCTTAAATTCTCCCCTTTTAACTTGTTCGTATTCTTGTAATTCTTCTTTTAGGGATTCCAGGAAACTAATTGCTGGTTGTATCGCTAAATTGGCTGTTTCTTCGTCTAAACCCATCTCTTTGAACCTTTTTCTTTCTTGTTCAACAAAATCATTTTGCTCCTTAACTTTTTTAAGGTGCTTTGTGTACATTGCATCACTTCGTATATTCATTAGATACCTTCTTTTGTTTTTATTTGTTAATCTCATTCTATATTTACTAAACAATATTGTCAAGTAAACAATATTGTTTAGTAAATGCATTACATTAATAATTAATTTTTATAAGGCATCTGAAGGATTTTATATTTTTTTAAAAAAGGATAAACAACTTTTCTTATAAACATAAAAATATTCCCATATTAAATAATTTATGGAGTAATGAGGAGGATTGAAATTTTTGAATTATAATGCAATGTCACCTTATGAATTAGGCGAGGCAAGAACCAAGGAAAGTCTGCCGCACTTAATTGTTTATTTAAACAATGGAAGCGATAACGAAAAAAGATTAGCTGCTTCCGCAATCATCAAACTAATGCAAATTAACATTAATTGCTACTCAGCAGTTCCTTTTTTAATTAAGAATTTAAAAAGTTTAAAACCTCAAGTTAGGCAATATACATTAAAAGCTTTGAGAGAGTTTGTTTTACCTATTACATACTACGGAAATATAATGGAGATTTGTTCAAGCGATGACAAAGGTTACAATCGAGTAATAGCTAAAGAAATAATTGATAAGATGAGTGATACCGAGCTTGGGGATGCTTGCTACCCAATTACTGAAGATATTGAGCAAACTGGACAATTAGAGAAAAATGATGAGGTTGTTTTAGAAAAGGGATTTGTTTATTTTATTAAAGAAGATTACGCAGGACGAATTAAAATTGGGAAAACAAAAGACATAAATCAAAGATTAGATACATTTAACGTTAAACTCCCTTTTAACGTCACACTGATTCACGTAGTTGAGAGCAATAATTATCACTATACAGAAAAATTATTTCATATCCTATTTCAACCTAAGAGAGTAAATGGGGAATGGTTTGAATTGAATGATAGCGATGTAAATTGGATTAAATCTGGGCAGTACACCCAAAGAATTATGCAGTCGATACACAGTGTTAAAACTGGTCCTAAGCAAACAAAAGACAGACACGTTACTGCAACAGACAAACAAATTTCATTTTTAAATTCCCTATTAGAAAATAGCCAATTAATGCTCATTAAACCTGCTTCTCAACTAAGCGCAATTGATGCAGCGTCTCTCATTGGATATTTATATAAAGGAGAATCTTTGCCCAAACATTTAAAAAGCATAATTCAGTCTAAGCGTTTTTACAACACTCATTAAGAGCTTAACGAATAAGCACCTCTAAAATGTTATTTAGATGGCGCTTATTCATTTTCTTTACTTAATTTTTTTAGTTCATCTAATAACTTCTTGCTTATCTTAAGGGTTCCGCTATGGGTACAGCTACCATCTTCGGTAAATTGCCAATTTAAATCGTCTAATTGAATAAAAAAGCCTCTCTCTTCCTCTTCGTTTAGCTCCTGAACAAATACTTTAGGAGCAACAAGTTGTATAGGGTTTATTTTCTTATAGTCCTTTAATACTTTCCTGCTTATTTTCATCTTCGCAATATCGGAGCAATCAAATTTACACAACGCCTTATAGATATTAGATTTTATGTATTTACTGTACACGGTCATAAGGCTGCACTTCCCTACTTAAAATTGTTATTATCTTAACTATTCCCTTGAATGGCATTTCTAGAAGAGGTAAAAAATAGAAATACGCCCAACTTGGGCGCATTTTATGCTCGTTTTCTTTTATTGTCTTTGTTGTCGTTAAGGATTCCTTTTGCACGCAGTAAATCACTAAAATTGTTAATTTCAATCTCTTCGTTTACTATTGGATTTTCTACAATAACTGGGCTCTGTTGTTGTTTAACTCTATTCATTTTTTTATTACGCATCAGCTTAGTAAATACTAATAATAATGCACAGGCATTTAATGCTTGAGTTAAATACAAAAAGATACTTATTTCTTTTACGTCAAAACTAACTTCAGTATTGTATACCTTAAACATTGTTATTGAGAATATAATTGCTATAAGGCTAGTTATGAATAATCCGTACCTTTTCGTACCTAAAAACAAAACTGGCGCTATAAATGCGCTAATCATAAGTAAAAGATTCATTCCTCTACCTCACTTTCCGCTTTCAAGCTTTAAATTATTTCATTTTATACGTAACAGTTCCTTTAAATTATTTCTGTTTCGAATACAAAAAGAAGAAGCAGTTTTTATTCTGCTTCTTTTAAGCTTCGCACATATTTTAAATAGCGTTTGTATGAATACTCAGATTCCAGACCAAAGTTAATCATTGTCTCACTTTCACTATCGCCCTTTAAAATACTGTTAACAATTGCTGTGTTTCGAAAATTTTGCGGTGAAATACCTTTTCTCAAACCTGCTCTTTTAACTTCTTTTTGTAGCATTCTTTGTATACTTACTTCTGTTAAATCTTTTGGACGAATTGGAACCAACCCTTCATAGACATACTTGTAAGTATTAAGTTTCGAAAAGAAAGAGCAGTAAAATGGTTCATCCGAATACATTTTTGGTCTTACAGCCTCAGGAATAGTCTTATAATATTTGTAATACTGTTGTTTTCTCCATGCTGGCAACACTAACTTTCGTACGTTACCTCTATCTTGTCCAACAATCAACGTGTTTTGTATAAAATTAATATCAATCATTTGAATTGATGTTAATTCACTTATAGTAAGTCCTTCGTAATACATCATGTAGACGAGACTTAGATTCCTATCTAAAATTAAGTCTCTAATTTTCAATTGATTCTCCGATAAATTTTCATAAGACTTCATACTTTCAATTAACTTAATGAACTCTTTATTGGAAATTAAATCTTTTTCACTTAAAACTTTACCTTGAGTATCAGTCAATTCAATAAGTAATTCAGGGATAGTAGCAACTTTATTTAAAGAATTAAAATATAAGGACATCCGCTTTAAAATTACAAACATCTTATGTAACGTTTTATCCGAGTATTCTTTTTCATTTTTTAAAAAGTTGAAAAACTCATCGTATTCTTCTAATGTTAGTTGTCTCCATTGGTCAAATGTTAGTTCTTCTTTATTTTTCTTTTTTGTCCACTTAAAAAAGATAGCTAAATCATACGTGTACCGTTTAATCGTTGAGGGTTTCCTCCCTTTTTTTTCTAAGTGAATTAAGTAGTCTATTGCATAATCAGGCAGATAACTTTGATTTACTAAATCCATTACTACCCCTACTTTCATTTAATTTAATATAGTTATTATACCATTTTCATTACATACGTGAAATTATTACAATACAAAAGACCTACTATACCCTTAAGGAGTTATAGTAGGTCTTTATTTTACTTTATCCAATCGAAATTTTTCTTAGTTCTTCAGTTGTTCTATTATCTCGTTTGAAGCGTGTACGGTATTCTGCAAATACTTCCCTCTTAATTTTCTTTAGAATTACGTCAACCTCTTCAATATCTGCTTTACTTCTGGATAGAATATTTTCAATTTCTTGAAATATCTCAGTACGTTCATTTTTCACAATAAAACACATCCTCTAACTAAAAAACAAAACAATTTCAGGGAATATGACTAGCAGCATATCCTTACTAATAATAAGATTTATCGTATCTACGTTTACTCCTCTAAAAAAGATAAACCATCGTATCCCCACTCCCTATTTACATGCTAACTACTATTCGTTTTGTTAAAGAGCGTCTTAAGATATTACCCAGTATTTCTCTAGAAAATATTAAAGGAATAATCTATTTTCCACTTAAAAGAACTAATATGAAATTTAAAATACTTATTAAGGTGGAGATTTTCAAGTGGAGCATAATTTCTTAATTGCTTATTTATATATCGCTCTGGCACTATTAGCAGCTATTCGACTATTTTTTAGCATTAAACATAAAGAGTCTTTACGAATTATTAGTTCTTCCTTAGCAGTTTTAGGAAGCATATCTGGAGCAATCGGATTCTTCATTGGCAAAAGCCTTTTACAAATTATCTTTTTGGATGTTGCTGTTCTGATGTATCTCTTTACATTTATCGTTGTGATAATTGGACTTAAAAAGAAAACAAAGGCATCTACTCAAGAATAGCTATTATACCTCTTTAATGACTATCCAGACTTGTTGTTAAAGAGGCTTTTTTTGTTTGAAAGACACACAAACATCATCCATATTCACTCCTTCAACTTTTATTTTTATTAACTACCTAAAAACTAAACTTTTTTTCACACAACTTCCAAAAGTGCGATATATACATCTGAAATATGAATATCAATTGATATTTCATTTAGTTTATTAACGTTTTAATTTTTATGGAGGAATTTATGAATAAAGGTTTAAAAAGAAGTTTTTTGGTGCCCGCTACAATAGCTTTCACACTTGTTTTATCACCCTTAAGTGCATTTGCATCTACGCCTACTTATAAATCTCAAAAGGTTATAATTACATTTAAAAACAATGTGGACCCATCTGTTCTAAAGAGCATTAAGAAGTACAGTGGAAAAGTTAACAAGCAACCTAAAAAGCTTAATTCTATATCTGCAACTCTCCCTTCTACTGCGCTAAATGCAATTAAAAAATTGCCATCAGTAGTATCTATAGAAGAAGATGATGTTGTAAAAGTAGAGGAACAAACTGTTGATTGGGGTATTAATCAAATGAATGTACCAACTGCTAAAAACTTGGGTTACACAGGCAAAGGTGTAAAAATTGCTGTTTTAGATACTGGTATATCACCGCATGAAGATTTAGTTGTTTCAGGAGGAACGTCTATTTCCTCTTATACTACATCTTATTATGACGATAATGGTCATGGAACTCATGTGGCTGGTATTATTGGGGCTAAAGATAATTCAATAGGTACCGTAGGAGCTGCACCTGACGCATCTATCTATGCTGTAAAAGTTCTAGGAGCAAATGGTTCAGGTTTAACCTCTGATATCATCTTTGGAATTGACTGGGCTATTGCAAATAAAATGAATATTATTAATCTAAGCTTAGGAACACAACAAGACTCTTTGGCACTTAAAGAAGCAATTAATAAAGCTACTAATAGTGGAATCATTGTTGTTGCTGCGGCAGGAAACGATGGTAATGCAACAGGAACTGGAGATACCGTAGATTACCCTGCGAAATACGATAATGTTGTAGCTGTTGGCGCTACTGATTCTGCTAATAAAAAGGCTGCTTTTTCTTCAGCCGGACCCGCTGTTGATGTTTCGGCTCCTGGGGTATCAATATTAAGTACGCTAAATAACGGAAGTTATGGTTATAAGCAAGGCACTTCCATGGCTACACCTTACGTTTCTGGCATTGTGGCTTTATATAAAGAAGCTTACCCTAACTATAATGCATCCCAAATACAACAATTATTAGAAAGTAATACTATAGATTTAGGAATCAAAGGTAGAGACAACCTATTCGGTTTTGGGCTTGTTCAAGCTCCACAATCTAAAGGTTCACTCGAAACTCCTAAAACACCAGCATCACCTAGCAACTTTATTAGTTCTGAACTCTTTACTAAGTCTTTAACATTATCTTGGTCTAGCGTTAATAATGCTACAAGTTATGAATTGAAGCGTAATGGAGTAACTGTTTATACTGGAAAAGATACCTCATTCACTGATAAAAATTTAGTTCAAGGAACCACTTATAATTATTCGTTAATTGCTAAAAACATAGCTGGAAACAGTAATCCTGCTTACTTGACTATTAAAACAAAGGTACCCGTTCTTACAACTCCATCAGGTTTAAAAGTAGATTCTACTTCTGATACCATTAATATTACATGGAATAAAGTAACAGGCGCATCAAATTACTTATTAAAAAGAAATGGAGTAACTATTTATGACGGCTCAAATCCGACATATAAGGATATAAATTTAACTCCAGGAACCAACTATTTATATGAACTTACAGCTATAGCTTCTGCTGGAATAAGCGCTACGTCTAGTTTTCAAAAAATGACGACACCTTTGACACCTGAAAATGTTTCGGAGACTCACGGTACAACAACTGCCAAACTATCATGGAATCCATCTAAGGGAGCTACCTACTATCGCATAAAAAATGCTAAGACTGGTGTGCAGGTATTCCAAGGTGCTGCAACATCTTTAAACTTAGCAAACTTACAATCAGGATATGATTTTTCATTTGCCGTTTATGCTGGTAACAATGGAGGTCTAAGTAATCCAGAAACTGTGTCATTTAAAACAATTCCTTCTGCTCCTGGTTCTTCACCAATAGTTGCGGGGAAACCTACACAGACATCCGTATCATTGTCCTGGAAATCTATTTATAATGCTTCTTCGTATGAACTTAAAAGGAACGGAACAACAGTATACGAAGGAAATGCACTTACTTTTCAAGATAAAGATTTATCACCTGGAGGGAAATATACTTATACACTAACTGTTAAAAATGATATTGGAACTAGTCCAATTTCTACCGTAACCGTTAATACAATCCCTTCTATTCCAAGCAATCTAACCACAGTTCCAAATACTAATAGCGTGTCTCTAAAATGGGAACCAGTATCAGGCGCAACTTATTACACGGTAAAACGCAACGGAGCAGTTATTTATAAAGGTCTTTCTACAGCCACTACTAACACTGGTCTATTATCTGGTGTTGAATATAAATATACAGTATCAGCTGGAAATACCTCTGGCTCAAGTACAGATTCAGCTGTTATAGTGACTAAAACCATTCCTACAGCTCCAGCTAGTCCTAGTATTACTAAAAAAGTAGTAAGCAAAAACTCAGCAACAATATATTGGGGCTCAATTTATAATGCTAAAACCTATAGTTTAAAACGTAATGGACAAATTATTTATACTGGTAGCAACTTATCATTTACTGATACAGGTCTAATTGCAGGTCAATCTTATACTTATTCAGTAATAGCAAGCAATGAAGTTGGAACAAGTTCAGAAAAAATATCTACTTTATCAACATTGCCTAACCCACCAGTAGCAACTAAAATTACAGGTACATCCGTAACTCAGTCATCCGCTACACTCACATGGGAAGCCGTTACCGGCGCATCCTATTATACTGTCCAATTAAACGGAAAAACAGTTTACAAGGGTTCTGCAACTAAATATACAATAGCAGCATTAAAAGCAAATACGTCATATACTGTATCTGTGTATGCTGGTAATATAAGTGGTTTAAGTTCTCCTATCACGAAAAATATAACAACAGCAAAATAACAAAAAAGAGTTGCACCTAACTTATAGGTTTGCAACTCTTTTCTAGTTCATTTCTAAAATATAACGCCTTATGTAGAGTAGAAACTGTTAAACGTAATTCCTATGTGGCTACTTGCGTAAATAATATTATGAATGCGTATATGCCATCTGAGAAATTACTCCTCTTGCAATTGTTTCACTCAACTTATTAATGTCTTTGATTTTACCCTTTTTAACTTGGTTACCGTTTAAGTTTCCTTTTACAATGTTATAAACCACTTCAATATCTTCTTTTTTAGGTTTAGAATGGTCAAATACATGACGCATTATTTTCTCTAATTCTACTGAATTAATGCGCCCTTCAATTTCTACATCCCAACTATCATAAAAGAAGGTAATAACAGCCTTATCGTTGGACCATTTTTCTTCTTTAACCAAGTTTTCATACTCTACGCCAAAGCTTTTTCTGTAATATCCTAATTTATATAAATAGCCAACTGCTTTGTCTTCTAAAAATGAGAACATCTTTAGCTTATCAATAAATTTTTGAACATCGCTTTGATTGCTGAATTCCTCTTCATACCCATCAATAGCGAATACACTTCCATCTTCGTTTCTGTAAACAGCAAACCCTTTATATACATGACTAAGTTTCATCTTTTTTCTCCTTTTACCTATATTACATGCATCCATTATAACAATTCTGGATTTACAAAAACAGATTTTCTGGATTTTATTTTCAAATACAAAAAAGCAGCAACTATAAGTTGCCGCTAAATGCAGTATATTGTTAAACTAAAAGTTTTTCTTTCCTAATTCCACTTAGGAATGCTTGCAATTCATACTTTCCATAGTAGTCTATAGGATTTACACTTTTTTCTTGGTTTTCATCCATAAAAAAGTTAAACACTATTTTATCATTTTTAGTTATGGTATAAATACCCTCAACATTTTCAAGATTACCTGTGGTTTCTTTAACTATTTTCAGGTTATGATTTGTCAATTTTTTTAGTTCTTCTTTTATTTGTTCAGTTTCAATCCATCCAGTAACATCAGACATATCAACTCTCAGAGGCATACCACTATCTAATACAATTGTAACCTCATTTTCGATAGTATTCCTAATAGATTTAATTCCTTTAAGATATTTTTTGGTATTATTATAAAATTCTTCGTCTACATATTTCCCATAATTGTTTCTTAACTCGAAAATTTTAGTATCAAACTTATGATTTAATGCTTTTAAAAACCCTAATTCTTTTAACATTTCAACAAGTTTGTGATTTAAAAATTTCTCTTCTTTGTGGTAATAATAAACATCTCCGTCGTTAAATTCATTATAAGTAATACTATACAGTTCATGTGGTTCTAAAAATCCATAATCTATTTCCTCATCATACATATCCTCAGATGTCGTTAACAACAAGTAATCAACCTTAACCTCTTTGTCATTAGCTTTAAAAACTAAAATTGTTTGGTAGTATTCAGCCGCATAGTTTTTACAGTTTTTCATTCCAAATTCAATATCCACCAGTTCTAATTCACCTTCTGCTACCATCCCATTAAGTTTTAATAGAATATCGAATCTATTTTCTTCGTTTCCCCATGTTTCTTGAATATATTGATTGATTTCCTTTAGTAAAGTAGTTTTCATTTGAAGTTCTCCTTTTTCTTTTCCTTTATTTTATCTTGTTTTAATGATTTTTGTGAAAAACTCTTAACAATATAAAAAAGCTTGTCTCTAATCTTTAGAGACAAGCTTTTTGAGTTCCTTTTCTTTTATTACGCTTTGTTTGAAGAACCAAACTCGCGAATTTTTCCAATAACAGTCGCTTTAATTACTTCACGACCTGGAACGATGTATTTACGTGGGTCGTATGCTACAGAATCAGAGTTTAAAAATTCACGCACCGCTTTTGTAAACGCAATTTGATTTTCAGTGTTTACATTAATTTTAGCTGTTCCACGAGAAATAGCTTTTTGGATATGTTCAGTTGGAATACCTGTACCACCATGCAATACTAATGGCATGCCAGTTAAGTTACAGATTTCTTCCATTTCATCAAATCCTAATTTAGGTTCACCTTTGTATGGACCATGAACTGAACCTAAAGCAGGTGCTAATGTGTCAATTCCTGTTTTTTGAACTAGTTCTAGACATTCTTGAGCATCAGCATAGATAATTCCATCTGATACTACGTCATCTTCTTGTCCACCAACAGTTCCTAGTTCAGCTTCTACTGATACACCTTTCGCATGAGCTAACTCAACTACTTTAGATGTAATAGAAACATTTTCTTCAAAAGAATGATGAGAAGCGTCAATCATAACTGATGTAAAACCAGCTTCAATTGCTTCTTTACACTTTTCAAAGCTTGAGCCATGGTCAAGGTGAATAGCTACAGGAACAGTAATCTTCATATCTTCCATTAGCCCTTCTATCATTTTAACAACTGTTTTAAAACCACTCATGTGACGTGCTGCACCTTCTGATACACCAAGGATAACTGGAGATTTTTCTTCTTCAGCAGCAGCTAAGATAGCTTGCGTCCATTCTAAATTATTAATATTAAATTGACCTACAGCATATTTGCCAGCCAACGCTTTGTTTAACATTTCTTTCATTGATACTAAAGGCATTTATATTTCCTCCAATTTATATATAAAGAATTTACTTTTTTTAAGTACTTTACTAATTTGCAAAAAGATTTGTTGAATCCTTTAAACAAAAAGACCTATTATAAATCTTCTATTCTGCTTACTTTTTTACGCTTTATTATAAAGATAGGTATAAATTCACCCAGTGATAAATAGACTTAATAATGCTATAATTTAATTCGTGACATTACCAATAAAGAAGGAGGAAAATATTATTTAAAGAGGTGTCCTATGTATGCGTAAAACAAGCATCCCCTATCCTATAGAAGTTTACCTATCTGTTCTAAACGGACAATTAAGTAAGGTTCCTCGTGGATTTTGGACAAAGGATAAAAGCTATGCCCCCACTGTACTAAGATATATCATTGAAGAGATTCATGGTTGGAAGAGAGAAGATATCTGTTCCAAATTTAACTCTTCTTTTATAATGAAACATAAGCTTAGTGGTGTTTTTAAGCATATTTATAAAAGTAGTGTGTACAATATGCTAAATGACGCTTATCCAGATGAATTCTTTCCCTGGGAGCTTTCAGCCACTCCTAATAACTTTTGGAAGGATACTAACAACTGTATTCTTGCTACTAGATGGCTGCTAGATGAGAAACTTAAATGGGACGCTACAAGAATTAAAAACGAATACAATGGCAAAGTATTCGAAGAAAACGGGTTTACAGGATTGCTTAAGTGGGGTTGGAACGGCGAAACATTTAAAGCCATTAAACTAAGCTACCCTGAACTAAACTTAAAACCTTGGGAGTTGAGGCGTATTCCACTTAACAATTTAACTAGAGAAGAAAGCATAGAAATTATCCGTGATTTCATTGAAGTGCAGATGCAATGGGAAGACGAAGAAATACTGGCAAACTGGCGAAGTCGTACCTTAAGTTCACACGGAGTATTTAAGTTTGTAGTAACACACTTTAACAATAGCATGTATGAAGCGATAAACGCTGTCTATCCAGACCGCTTTAAGGAATGGGAATTCCCTTTACCTACTTCATATTGGAATCGCGATAGAGCTAAGTCTGCTTTGTTTTGGTTAGCCACCTATAAACTTTGGCTTTCGCCTGAGGAAGCTGTACATTCTTTAACCATTGAACACTTGAAACAAAACAACCTAATGGGGGTATTGTCACCCAATTGTTTTTCAAGTTTTGAAGAAGCGCTTGATGAAACATTCAACAAAACTAACATGGCATACTACATATGACAAAAAACACCTTTCCGCTACATGAAGCAAAAGGTGTTTTTACTGTTAATTAGGAACAAACTTCTTTATGTATTATTTATGGATATGTTCGCCGGCTTTTTTGGTTTTGTTAACATACTTTGCATTTACTACAGCAATTAATGGACTACCTATAATTGTTGGCAATATCCATATAAGAATAGCAGGAACCTCATTTATTACAGGAATACGGTGTGCATTCACAACAAGTGTAGCAGTTAGAATACCTATATACGAGCCTAACATTCCGCTAATATGTACAACTAACCAATTTTTCTTTTTTAGTTTTCCTGCTATATAACCTGTTAAGGCTAAACTATAAGAAAAAAGCGCAATATAAAATAAGTATGCACTCTCACTCCAATGCCATATTGACATAATGAGAGCCGTGATAAACACAACTACATAAGAGCCGTGATAAACTTCTCCGACCTTAGTATGCAATCCTTTTTTCTTCTTTGCTAATCCAGCAACTAACCCTACTATTAAACAAAGAGCTCCAGCAACGATATGCAATATTAAAAATATATTAAACAATTCAGCACCTCCATTTTTTGGTTTACGATGCTTATCTTAACATATTTTTACACTTCTATCTGCATATCTTCGCGCAACTATATAGTTTTCTAGATTATGCCCTCTTCTTCTTTTAAGTTCAGAAAGCTTTGTATTAAATGTATTGCTCCACATTCTTCTTTCAAAAGCATTTAAATCATTCCATGTTTTCTTCTTTTTCATTCGGAATAATCTACATAACATAGCCGATACCCCTACCTTGTTAACTTATTCAGCTACATCATAGCAAAATAGGGTTTTAAAAATACGCAATAATCCAAAAAACTTTTGCACATCTTTAATTTATTTAAACCATCCTTTTTTATTAAAGAGAATAATAAGCCCAACAGTAAGAACAAACATAACACCTAGCACTATAAAATACCCGTACTTGTAGTGCAGCTCTGGAATATTGTCAAAGTTCATTCCATACAACCCTGCAATAAATGTTAAAGGAGAGAATATAACTGTAATAACGGTTAATGTCATCATTGTGGAGTTACTCTTATGTGACTGGACGGATAATAAATTATCTCTTATGTCTGAAGTTAATTCCCTATTAGTTTCAACCATTTCTCCGAGTTTCCATAAGTGGTCATGAACATCCAAGAAATAATGTTTAAAATCCATAATCCCTTCTAGTTTGTTAATATTAATAATCCTATAAAGTAATTCTCTCATTGGAACTATCGTTTTCCTAAGTAAAACTAAATCACTTCTCACTTCGAAAAGTCGGTCTATCATTGCCTTTGTTGGCAAGGCATGCTTTTTATCATCAAGCATGAGAATTTGGTCTTCCACTTCATAAAGAATTGGGAAATAGTTATCGACTAAGTTATCAATTAATGCATGCAAGACATATACCGGAGATAATTCTTCTAACAACTTTCTCTCTACTTTCTGTTTCAACTCAGAAAGACCATCTAGTGCCCCTTTATGAAATGAAACAATAAAGTCATTACCAAAGAACACATCCACTTCTTCCGCTTCATATGTATTTTTATTTAGGGCATGTAACACAAAGAACGCATATTTATCATGAGCAGATTTTTCATAAAAATTAATTTTAGGTCTCTGTACAAAATGAAGACAGTCCTCTATTGCTAAAGGATGGAACTCAAAGAAAGTTGTTAAGTATTCTGCTTCCTCACTTGTTGGGTTTTCAAAGTCTACCCAATACCATTTAAATGCTTCTTTTTGTGACTTTAAATCTGTTATCTTTAACCCCTTTACTAGCTGATTTTCATTTGTCACAGCTACTATATTTATCATCTAATGCACCCCTCTCTCATTCTGTTCATATGTTTTACTCTCTCTCAAGGAGTAACTTTGTAATTTCTTTGACTTTCTCATTTACCGTAGAGTCTTCACTTACCGTATATCTAACTAATCCATCTTTAGCATATAAAACATCTATATTGTCTTCTGAAAAGAGTAATTCAATATGTAGTCCTTCATCCTTAAAAGTGAAATCCAATAAATCTTGAGAAATCCGTGTATCAATCTTGCTATTAGAGGACAGATTTACTTTTTCTAAATACAGCGCTTTGTCCGAAGATAAATGCCGCCACATAATTTCTATAAATTTTATATGAGCAAGGCTGCGTGTATAGATAAATAAATAGCTATCGTTTATTATGTCAGCTACTATTTTTTCGTTTGACCACGAGACTAAACATCGGTTACTTTTATCTATTGTCATGACATAATGAACATTATGTATCTTCATTGAATAATTCCTTAGTTGTTTGGCGCTATAATTATTAGAAACTATTTTTACTATATAAAAACAATTCATTGCTTCTTTCACCTCTATAATTGGTTTGTTGTTAATTCAATATTACTCTTCTACTTTTACTTTTCGTTCCATTTATATAAACCAACATATAAAAAATAAAGCAGGATGAACCTTAGTTGTTATTAACCAAGTCATCCTGCCTTATTTCTACTTACTTTACTACTTTTTTTATTTGTTTTTCACCCATAAATCTTTACCAGCCCATGTAAAGACTCTATACCAACCTTCACCCTTCCATTCTTTTGAAACAAAAAGGTTTTGTGATACAACTTTCATAGCTGGTTTCCCAGTTTGACCTGGTTCTTTGTATAAAGGAATTTCTCCACTCATTTTTAAGAAACTCCATCCTTCTAAGATAGGATTTTTTATTCTTATCCAGTATTTTTTATTCTCCCAAGTAATCTGATACCAGTCACCCGGTTTAGTTTCAAATGAATCAACTGTTGTTTTTGCTGGAAGAGTAATGCTTGTCTTAGAATTTTCATCAGGTTCTTTATACAATGCAACTTTCTGCATTACAGTTAGTTCTCGTCCGAACGTTTCCTTTTTCTTTGGTAACTTTGCTATCACCTTATCGGATTTATTAAATTCATTCAGTAACTCTTTTTTAAGAACTTCATATTTGTTATCTTTAATTTGTTCTTCTTTATGAGTATTAATATTAATAAGTTTTTTAGTTTCTGGATTGTAGTATTTATCATCTACAAATAGTGTACCCTCAGGTGCATACTCACCTCGTATACCAACGACATAATTGTTATCTTCAAATAAGTTATGACCAAATGCATCACTTTTCTTCATGTTAATGTCTAATATTGAAGCGATAGTAGGCATCATATCTAAATGTCCACCTACTCTTGTTATCTCTTGTCCCTTCATATTAGGAGCATGAATAATAAAAGGTATATGTAATGAATCCACTTCATCATAGTCTCTTCCTAAAAAGTCCTTCATAGCAGCTTTCTCTTTTTCATTATCTAAATATGCTACGTCAATTCCTCTGTGGTCCCCGTATACAGCGAAAACAGTATTATCCCAGGTTCCATTTTCTTTTAATTTCTTAATGAACCTACCAAGCGCAGCATCCGCATAGTTAGCCGCTTGAATGTAGTCACCTGTAATCGTATCTTTATACATATCAGGAAGTGTCATTTCTTTTAGATTTTCAGGAAGCCTAAATGGATAATGACTAGACATACTCACGACTTGAGCGTAATATGGCTTATCCTTTGGTTGTTCATTTAACAATTCAGCTGTTCGTTTATATAAAACATCATCTGATGAACCGAATGCAACTACATCTTTTTCTTCAAAGCTTTTTTTATCGTAGAATTCATTAAAACCTAATGCAGAATATAATTCTTTTCGATTCCAGAATACTGCTGCATTTGTATGGAAAGTCATTGTGTTATAGCCTTTGTCTTCTAGTAAACGAGGCAGACTCTTAAATTCTTGCTGTGAAGCTCCTGTAGATGCAGCTAACGGTGGCTTTAAGGGATATAAAGATGTATTAAACATAAATTCAGCATCCGATGTAGACCCCACACCATTTTGTTGATACATATTTGAAAAATAAGCACTTTCTTTAATAAGTTTATTTAAATTAGGTGTAATCTCTTTTCCATTAATATCTCTTTTCAGTACAAAGTCCTGAAATGCTTCCATTTGTACTACTAGTAAATTAGGTTTTGGTTTGGTTGAGAAAGAAAAATCTTTATCTTTTACAAACAAAAACACAATAAATAAGATAGGCACTAACAAGAGTAAGTAAGCCTTCTTGTTCATATATATCCTCTCCTTAATTCAGTTTTATTTCTTCTCTACTTACTTTATACCTAATATGCATAATCCCTTACATTGTTTTAAAAAGGAAATTTAATTCTTCATTAGAAAAAACCACTACCTACTACACAAACAAAGGAGTTTTTACATGAATTTACCTAATAAAATTTCCATTGCCAGGATATTTTTAATTCCTATCTTTCTATTTTTCTTATTATGTCCGTTTGAGTTAGGTGCCGTAGGAGTTTTTAAAGTAAACACATTAATAGCATTGGCTATTTTTGCTTTCGCCTCCCTAACAGATTGGATAGATGGTTATTTAGCTCGAAAACTTAATTTAGTTACTAACCTTGGCAAATTCCTTGACCCTTTAGCTGATAAGTTATTAATGATGGGTGGGTTTGTTGCTTTAGTTGAATTAAACATCGCACCAGCATGGATTGTTATTTTAATTCTTTCTAGAGAGCTAGCTATTACTGGATTTCGTGTTATTGCAGCTTCCGAGGGCATTGTTATCGCAGCTGGAGTTTCAGGAAAAATTAAAACGGTTATTCAAATCCTTACTATTATCGTTTTAATCTTAAATGTTAATGTTATGCTAAATACTATTTGTCTATGGCTCTCTGCTTTGATTACGATATACTCAGGTATTGAATACTTCATTCAAAACAGAGCAGTATTAACGAGCGAAGAAAGAAGCAATCGTTAATTACAGTTAATATAAGAGGATAACTGAGCTTGTTTATAACACACTCAGTTATCCTCTTTGTATTTCCCCTACTTTTCAGAAATTGTGGTAACATTTTTAAAATAATTGAAAAGAGGAATATAACTATGACATTAATTAAAACAAATGTACAAACGGACAATAATCAAACAATTAAAATGCTAGAAATGATGAAAACGAATGGAGTTAACCTTCTAAACGTAGGATTTCAACTAACAAATAAACCTTACCTATTTAAAGGTGATTATTCAGAAAGCGATTTGCTATCACTTGAACAGTGTATTAGTGATTTATACCCTTCTACGTCTGAAGCTCCTTTAATTAATACATTTATCCCTTATGGATTCTATTTAGGAGAAACGATTGTAAATAACATTCCTAATGCTATGTGGGATGTTCAGAATGTTGAAGATGGTGATTTATTTGGAGTAAAGATATTTGTCCCTCACCTTAAAAACATTGACCCTATTCGACCTTTTCAAAAAGTAAGAAGCTTCTGGTTAAATGGTAAAGAAGGTTTGGTAGATGTATTTAAAAGCTGTAAAACATCTACTGCTTAACTCTAATAGTCGTTGTATAAATTAAATCCAAAGACCGCTATAAGGAGAGACAAGAATATGATGCACTATCACATTACACCTAGCACTAATATTGAAACTATTTTTTTACAAGGATTACAACCTAAAGTTGGAGACCGTTCAAAAAAATTAAATGAGTTACCTGGTGTATTTATGTTTGCAACAGAAAAAGATATGGAAGATGGAATAATAAATTGGCTGGATAATGAGTTTGTCGAAGATGAACCTCTCGTTTCACTTAAAATATCTTTGCCAGATAATTTCCCATTAGAGTCACCCGTCCCATATGAAGTTGTTTCACGTTGTGTAATTGATGCAAAATATATTAGCATTTATAAAGAGATTTAACAAAGTATGACCTCATTTAAAAAACTAACATTATACTGGCTTAGAACTCCGCTACTAAAGCGGAGTTTTTTATTTTGGTGTTATTAGGACTTTTTATTTTTTTAACAAATAGTAAGGAAAGGAGTGAGAATAATGTCATTTAAGAATATTAAAGCGATTACAATAGGGGCAGTTAGCGATTTAACAAGTTTATCTGAAAGGCAAATTCGCTATTATGAGGATAAAAAACTTATCTTCCCTGATAGAAGTAACGGAGGAACCAGAAAATACTCTTTTAACGATGTAGAGAAGCTAGTCGAAATCTCTAAAAAAGTAAACAAAGGTGTCTCAACCTATAAAATAAGACAAGAAGAAAAAGCAAAATTAGAAGATGAGACAAAGCAGAAGGCTCATGAGATAAAGGGTAAAATGCTACAAGGGCAACTAAATGTTGCATTCAGAGGACAAACAAATCCTTCTCCTTTTAATCGAGCTTAATATAAAAAAGCCCTCTTTAACTTAGAGTGGCTTATTTCTTTTTATAGAAGAACGTATCCTCTGTTTCAAAACCATATTTTGATGGGGTAAAGATTTGCTCAGTACTTCCTACAAACAAAATGCCATCTTTTCTTAATGCTTGTCCAAATCTAGTGAATATTCCTTCTTTAGCATCTTCAGTGAAGTAAATAAGTACATTTCTGCATACAATTAAATCATAGTCATTAGGATATACATCCTCTAGTAAGTTATGTTTTCTAAATTTCACAGCATTTTTTATTTCATTGCTAATGCTATATCCCGAACCATCTTTAATAAAGTATTTCTTCTTCATTTCTTCTGGAACTTCTACCATAGAGCGTTCTGGATAAAACCCTGTCTTTGCTCTTTCTATTACATTAGTATCAATATCTGTAGCTAAAATTGAAATTTGTGATAGCGGAAGAAATTTTGATAATACCATAGCAATTGTATAAGGCTCTTCTCCTGTTGAGCAGGCTGCACTCCATACTTTTAAGCTTCTGCCGCTTTTAAGTAAATTCGGAATAATTTGCTTCTCTAATACTTCCCATCTTTTGTAGTTTCTATAAAACTCTGTTACATTAATTGTTATTCTATCTAAAAATTCATTTAACAACTCTTTGTCTCTAGATATTGCTTCATAATATTGTTTAAAGGTTGAATACCCTCTTTTATCTCGTAGGCTCTCTAACCTTCTCTTCATTTGAGACTCTTTGTATTGAGCCAAATCGATACCCGTTTTATTTTTTACTAAATTAATAAAATCTTTGTAATCGTTATCCACTCTCTCACACCCCTATTTCAGTAACAAATTTCTAACATTATACACACATATTAAGAAAACGCTAACTTTTTTGTATTATTGAGAATTTTATTCAAACTTTCGTAAAGAAGTCCATTTATAATGGTTGTAATAGGAAAAGAGGTGCACTATGTTTAAGGAGACTACAGAACTAGAAGTCCATCAAGCTTTATGTTTCCAATGTGAATTCACAACATGTGGATACCGTTTAAAAGACCTATATAAAACCAATTTAGATTTTGAGTTCCTGGATGAAGCTGAACATTCACCAAATAAGTATGGTTACATTATTCTTTATATTGATGAACAATTTGTCAGTCTTAAAATTGATTTTGCATGCACTTACCAGAGCACTCAAAGGTATTTAGAGGAAGAAGAGTTTGAACTTATTTTTAAATATAAAAAGAGACTTGAAGCTAAAAATAACCTGTCTAGTGAGGAACGAAGGAAATTAGCTAGGTATAATAAGATATTAGAAGTAGAAAAGTTCCGTGCACTTTTGCGCTGTCCTAATCAATAAGTTTCAATTACAACATTTTTTATATTTTATATAATATTGCGTGAAAAAAGCTTATCACATTTATTACAGTGATAAGCTTATGGTTTATAGATGTCATCCAATTAATTGATTATTTTATTAGGTTTATTCTTTAAGATTTTTAAGCATAGATAACTCAAATGAAGTCTCGTTAGACAATACATTAATTAATTCATCTTTGCTATTTAGTGTTTCTTGCCACTCATAATGCTCAAAGTCCTCCATTAAACGCAAAGCTAATAGTCTATAACGGTGACGAGCAATATTATATTTAGAACGTACCATCAATTGTTCTTCTTCGTCATAATGGTCAATATTAGCATCCATATAGGTTAATTTATATTTGTCATCTCCTAAAGGATTGATAATAACAAATAAGTAGTTTTTACTGCTAATTTGTCTAGCCCATTTATTTTCTTCAACCATCTTCCACCACATATTATTTTTCTTAACTTTGTTAGCTGTGTTATTCATTTTCAGCATCCTTTCAAACTTCTTTTACTTATTTTAGTTTAATTTCATTTCTTTTGTTGAAACTTCTTAAATTAATTAGTAACCCTATATACACTTTATATACACTTTTTATCTTCGGAAGAAATGGTTATTTGTTCGAAATAAAAAGTTAACATTGTTTTCCCGCAAAAAAATATTATGAATTATAATTTCTAAGTAAGAAAAATAAATATACAAACACATACGGAGGAATTAAAAATGCAAAAAAATTGGATTAATGAAGTTGGAGAATTAAAATTTTTAAAGATTAACGATGCAGACAATTTTAAAGAAGTTTGCTTAGGTACTAATTTACCTGAAGAAATGGTTAAAGCACATAACCTTACTGACTATGATATTAGTGTTAAATTTTATGACGAAAAAGACAGTGAGATTTCAGTGCTTGTCTACGATAATGTAAACTTGGAATCGGCACTTATTAATTTTTCTAATCAATCAAAAGTTAAAATTATTGAGTTTGCTGAACAACATATCCAATAAGTATTTAAAATATGTCCACATTAAATTAAAAAAGCTAAGTTAAATATTTTAACTTGGCTTTTTTCTATTTTTTTAACCTCCAACTAATATTATGTTTATTGAACTAAAAACTTCACTTCTACTTCCGTTTCTGTTTGTATATTTTTAACAGAAATTGGCGTTGAAGAAGATTTAGTCGTTCCTGAGTCGCTTAGATAAGGAACGTCATTACTGTGATGCTCTTGATTTTTATTGATTATTTCTACAGACTTAATTCCATTTATCTTAACACTCAAATTTTTTGCGATAGCCTCTGCTTTTTCTTTGGCATTAGATGTAGCATCTACTACCGCTTCATTTTCAGCTTTTTTACTATCTTCTAAGCCAAAAGCTAAAGCATCAATTGATACATATGCGGATTTGTTAATTTTATCAATAACTTCACTAACCTTGTCGATATTAGCAATTGTTACTTTAATTGAATTCTCAACGTTGTAAGCTTTTATTGGATAAGGCGGTTGATTTCCATAATAATCTCTTATTACATCCATTCTATAGTTAACCGTTTCCACTTCGTCTTTCTTTATCCCTAATTTTCTCAAAGACTTATAAATATCGTCCATTGTTTTTGCTGCTATTTGCTGTGCATCTTTTGAGTTATTTTTCTCTACCTCTACGTCAACGTATAAATAACCCGTATCTGCTTTCATTTTACTATTCCCCGTCCCTACTACCGTTATTGTGTTATCCGGTGAGTAGTTCTTACCATCAATGACAATCGGCTGATTGTTTCCACAAGCAGCTAATAAACCAATTGAACAAATTAACGTACCTGCTAATATAATTTTCTTCAAATAATTCACCTCCACATCATATATAGCACATTTTTACATTTATTGTTAAAAAGTATAACGATAGCGCAAAACTATAACTCTATTATATAATCGAATTACAAATAAATATTGGAGGATTTAGTATGAATAACCAGCTTATAAAAGCTTTTGATTTGTGGATTGAACTGACCGGAATTAACCCTAATTCAACTACCTGGTCTATGAAAAATTGGAGCATTCAAAAGGCTAATGACCAAATAAAAGAATCTATCGAATTAGATGAATCCTTAGTTACAACCATTTTATTATTACGCTATTTTTCCAAACAGTTTTTATCTGACCGTACCTTCAGTGTAAACGAAATTTTATCTAATTATGATACCTTTCAAGCCTATATTCAGAAAAGTAAAGAACTAATGGACATTCTTCATTCGAACGAAGTGGAAGAGCTTGTTAATGATTTAATAAATAACACAAAGAGCGCCCTTTTACATTATGGAGTGCATAGACATGATGTACTGGATGCATTAAATGACCCTGAGATGCTTACTTTTTTGCGAAGAGATTCATTAAAATCATTAAAGACTTTAGATGTTCATCAATTTTCTCAAAGCCATGCGAGCTCAAACTCAACTCCTAAATATTTTAAAAATGTATTTCAATTTTGGAATATAAACTCACTTATTAAATCTATGTCTACTAGTATTGATTCTGGTGTTTCTCTCTGTTTAATTAAGGATTCAGCTTCTACACAGTCTTATTTTGTCTTTGCTATCCGTAATGGAGGAACTGTCTCTATATTAACGGACAAGCCTAAGTCCTCTCACCCTTTACAAAGTAAAATGGCTCGAAGACCAGAAAGAGATTTCTCAGAACGAATTTCAAAACATCATTTCCCTTATAACTTAATGGACTTACGATTTGACCACAGAGGAAATGTATTCGTGCAAGAAGAGATAAACTCTCTAGTCGCTTATCAAGCAGAAGCAAATCCTTTAAAGCCTATTAACGAATTAGAGCCTGATGAAGTAATATGGATAATTATGATGTTTGAGCTTATTCAAAATAAATTTTGGACGGAAGACTTTAAAACAAAAGAATTATCCTATACCGCTGAGATGATAAGTACATATGCTCCTTCTAACGAATTAGTTAGAAATTTATCCTTAGCAAATCATAATAAAATACATGCACCACTTTTAAAGAATTCAGATGTGACAACCGCTAAATTAGTTAATGATTGGGACCATGAACCTCCAACTTATAATGACTGGATGGAAGAACGCTACAAGGACCAAATTAACGAGGACATTATTAACTTATTGGAAAATCCAACAAATACAAAAGCGTATATTTCTACCAATAGTTCAGGCGACACATCGGTAGCCCACCTGAGTAAGAGCGATTTGCAAAACCTGCACTACAAAGAGAAAGATGCATTAATTGCTTTAAAACCAATGGATACTACTGATTTTGGAACACAGGATGAGTTACTAAAGAACCAAAGATGGCATGCTCGTTATAATAAGGCAAAACAAATTGAACATTTAGCCAACAAGGAATTCGAAGAAATCAGTCAGGCAATTAGTAACTGGTATAGGCAAGCCATTACAAATAATATACCTAACCTTTTAGAAAGTGTAGCTAAAAAAGAATTTATAGCCTTGCATGAGGGATATGGGCTACCTACTGACGAAATTATTGTAACTGAAAAAAACATTTTAAATTTTGTCGATTATCAAGATGAATCATGGTATTTCGGATGGAAGACCTCTAAGATTGGCGCAGCATTTTACCAAGAATCTGAGCAAGATAAACGAACGTGTTATTTAACAGGTTCTCCCATACACTTTAGAGCACACTTCTCTCCAACTACGCCTAAAGGGTTAGCTAAATTATGTAATTGTGAAGTAACGGAATTACCTGATGTATTACAACATTGGAGATGTCACAATCAGTACAAAGGAAACCCTAATTTACAAAGACTTGACCCTCTTATTTGGGCAGTTGAAAATCCGTGGATAGACTTCCCTCTAAATGTTGTTATTTATTTAAGCAAGAGCGGTTATAATCAGCTACGTAAAAAACACAATCTTCCTTTAGATAAATTTTGGTTGCAAACAACCTAGGATATCCTAATACTGCTGGTCCCTAATAACTAGGGACCTTTTAATTTAAATATAAAAAAGAGAAGGATAAGAAATTTAATTCTCACCTTCTCCTTTTGTCATTGTTTTTGGCAACAATATATCTACAGTAGTCCCAACGTTTACACTGCTGTATATATTAATCTTTCCTTTATGTGTTTCAACAATTCGGTAACTCACTGTTAACCCTAGACCAGTGCCTTTTTCCTTCACGGAATAAAAAGGCTCTCCTATGCGTTTTAAGCGTTCTTCTTCAATTCCTATACCATCATCCTCAATACGAATTAAAACGTTGTTTTTGCCCTGTTCTGCTATTATGACGCTTATTGTTTTTGCAGAGGCTTCAATAGAGTTTTTAATAACATTTATAAAAAGTTGTTTTAATTGATTTCCCTCACACTCAATTTGGTATGCGTCTTCAATGAAATTCGCTTCAAGTCTAGAGCCGTATAAGTTAGCCTGTGAGTCTAATAATGATATGACTTCCTTCATTGTCTTACCAATACTGCATATTTTAAAATCAGTACTTTGAGGTTTTGCTAATACAAGCAATTCCCCTACTATCTGATTAATACGTTCTAATTCATCAAACATAATTTGGTGATACATATTATGTTTGCTATCCTCACTCATCAACATTTGCGTAAACCCTTTAAGTGATGTAAGTGGGTTTCTAATTTCATGGGCTACACTAGCAGCTAATTCACCAACTACAGACAATTTCTCCGTCTTACGTAATCTTTCTTCGGTTTCTTTCAGATTAGTTATATCTTTAGCATATCCTATTAGCCCTACAACTTCTCCATTTATAGTCATAGGTACCGCAGTGCAAAGAATTGTTACATCTCTCTCTGAATTAATTTGTATATCTACTTCTTGGTCGTGCCATGTTTCTTTTGTCTTAATAATATTATTAAGTGCTTTTTGTACCCTATCTCTATCTTTTTTCTTAATTAGTGTGGTTACCCTTCTTCCAATAATATTATCCTTACTTTTCCCTAAGTACTTTTCAAATGTAGGATTAATATTGGTAATTTTCCCGTCGGTATTAACCATATAAACAAGTTCTGGATTATATTCAAATAGCGACTTGTACCGCTGTTCACTTTGCTCTAATTTCTCTTCTGTTTTAATTCTTTCGCTTATATCTCTCCCCATAATGACTAACGCTTTTCGATTCCCATCTTTATAAAAAAGCGGAACTTTAATTGTCTCAAATGTTTTAAATGTTCCATCCGTCATAGGAACCTTTTCTTCACACTTTGTAGGTTTTGCTTGTTTCCATGTATATTCATCTGATTCTACACAAGCTAGCAAAGCCTCTTTGTAAAAGTCAGTGTAATTCGAAAGTTCTGCATCTGTTAACCCTTTGTAATTTACGTCTTCCAACTGAAAAAGGCTCAAACCGAAATCATTAACTTCAATCCATCTTCCATCTCCATCTTTAAAGTTTACAAAGTCTTCCATAGAATTAATAAGTGTTAATAATTTTTCTTTTTCTTCCTTTACGCCTTCTAGCTTTTCTGTTTTTCTCAAAATATGAAAAATAAAATAGCCTGTAAGCGATACAAAAATGACACCTTTTATTTTAGATACTACAATAAATTTGTGAATATCATTATCTAAAAAGCTTAAGAGATAATCCGTTCCAAAAATCCACATCAACCCAATAACAATATATCCTGCTAATACTTTTCGTTTTGAAATTCGCATATTTTCCACCTTCGTTTTTAATACACATAAGTTCTATTTTACTAACTATGCCAAAAAAAGTCTTTAACAAATTTTTAACAATATAATACATTTACTGGTAGGCACAACAATAAAAAAAGAGCTGCAATGCAGCCCTTTGTTAATAATTTAAATCACTATTATCTTGTTTCTTACCATCTACATACACAGATAACTTTTGACCTTCTTTTGGCACAACTGCCCATATATTAGGCAAATAACGAGGTATGTTGTTTCTTGAAGAAGGTATGGTTATGTTTTCCCCATTAAAATACATGCTAGATGAAGAACCACCATCCATACACATAGCATTAATAGCACCACGCTCATACATAATGTCCTGAACTTCTTTAATAGATGCTCCAATACTTCTTGACGGTTGTCGCCCATCAATGACCACCATTATAATGGTACCATCTGCTTTTTGACCAATAGCTGTACGAGGACCAATTCCCCAACCTCCATCTCCTTCAACCATCTTTTTACCGTTTACAATAAGTTGTGGTTTAAATCCAGCTGCATATTTTACTCCTAAATCTAAGAGTTCATTTGCAGAGTATCTTCCTGTCACCATTTTCCCTTTATCCGTAATTCCAGCTACAAACCCTTGCTCAGTTGGATATTCGTTTTTAATTTCTCCGTTTTCAACAGCAACCCCTGTCAAGGTTCCACCATTCCCGTGCCCGTTGGCATCTGCAAATCCGGAAGCATTAATTGAGGCAAGACTATCTACTCTTTTGGAAATAACAAATATTTGTTCTCCATGGTCCCGCATACTAGTGCTTGCCAATTTTACATTTAAGGGGTTAGATATTTCTAATACAACTCCCTCATAAAAATAAGCCGGACTATATTTTTTACTAATATGGTCTAGTTTCACAACTAAATCCTTATCTTCAAAATTTATTGAATCAATATCATAATCTTTTGAAGCGTTATCTTTTCCGGAAACTACACTATTTTCATAATCCGGATTCTGAATATCTTTTAATAATTTATCTAATTCTTCTTGTGGTAGCATAGTGTATTTTGCTAAATTTCTATGTTGTGAAGATAGAATCATTTCTGCGACTGTGACACGAACATCATGTCCTATAGGAGTTGCAAATAAACCAATAGCCCCTACTACTAGCAACAGTATTACTAATCGTATAAATCCTAAAAATAATTTTTTCAATTTGTCATCACCTGATGATTATATTTCACCTTTTTAGAACCTTTCCTTTAATGACCACACAAAAAATATTTAAAATTAAACAACTCCGCTCTTGAAAATGGTATGCTAACTCTGCCTTTTAAAAAAGTAAATAGGAATCTTATTGAAGATGTTTAACTTCAATAAAGGATAAAGGAGTGTTTTTTATGATGAATCGAATTTTTGTGGGGCTAGTAACCGCTGGCATTCCCCTCTCTGTAGCCGGTAAACTACTGGATTGGGACAAAGGGTTAATGTTTGTTATTTATTGTTTAACCATTATTGCTCTTTCTAGTTTTATGGGTAGAGCAACCGAATCATTAGCCATTATTTCCGGACCACGAATTGGTGGGTTACTTAATGCTACATTTGGTAACGCAGTAGAACTTATTATTTCTATTTTTTCACTTCAAGCCGGATTAGTTGGCGTAGTATTAGCCTCTATTACAGGTTCTATTTTAGGTAACTTGTTATTGGTGGGTGGATTATCTTTCTTTATTGGAGGATTAAAACATAAGAGACAAAGTTTTAACGTACATGATGCACGTCATAACTCTGCACTATTAATATTTGCTATTATTGTTGCTTTTGTTATTCCTGAAGTGTTTTCCATGTCTATGTCAAAAGCAGAATCTCTACACTTAAGCGCAGGAATCTCTATTATTCTTATTGTCTTATACATAGCAGCACTTGTATTTAAACTTGTTACACACAGAGGAACTTATAACATTCCAGGAGAAGAATCACATCACGAAGAAGAAACTCCAGAGTGGAGCAAAGCAAAAGCTATTACCGTATTAGCTCTTTCTACATTGGCTGTAGCATATGTATCTGAAGCGCTAGTTCATACATTCCATCATATTGGTCAAACACTTGGATGGACTGAATTATTTATTGGCGTAATTATTGTTGCAATTGTTGGTAACGCTGCTGAACACGCTTCTGCGATTATGATGGCTTATAAAAACAAAATGGGTATAGCGGTTGAAATTGCTGTAGGTTCGACACTACAAGTAGCTATGTTTGTAGCACCTGTTCTTGTGTTAGTCTCATTATTTCTACCACACACAATGCCACTAGTATTCTCAATGCCTGAGCTAATTGCAATGATAGCGGCTGTATTCTTGACCATTTCTATTTCCAATGATGGTGATAGTAACTGGTTTGAAGGAGCAACCTTACTAGCTGCATATTTCATTATGGCAATCGGCTTTTATTTATTATAATACTTGTATGTAAAGACCTATTTGCAGTATAATTCTGCAATTAGGTCTTTTATTTTAAAAAATAAACTTTTTCTGAATTTATGATGTATAATTTTTTAAAAAAGTTGGGGGAATTTAATATGAATTCTTATAAGGTATCTTTTACAAATGACAAAGGAATAGAATTTGATACAGCTGTATTTCAGGAAACAAATGAAGAAATGCTTGAAAAACTCATACGCGACTATGTAAATACAAAAGGATTTTTAAACCACTTTACAACCATTTCTTGGTCAGCAATTACAATTGTAGCGCAAGGAACAATTACTAAACCGATAGTTACTGAAATAGAAATTGATGATACTTCAGACTACGGAGCAGATAAAGACGTTTATTGTAGGAGTTGTGGATTAAGTGATGGCATTAAATTTGAAGCAACCTATGCAAGCGGAGACTATTATAGATGTGAACCATGCAAAGTTGGATTTCATGCTTAATTAGAAAGTAAATGCAAAAAACAGCCTACCCTAGTGGTAGACTGTTTTTTATATGTAACTTGTTTTAAATATGTGGCTAGTTATTATATTTTATATATTTAATTGACCGCTTAATCCATCATAAAGTTTAATTATTGCCTCTTTTTGGTCATCAATAAATTGTTTTACACTCTCGTCATCCCACACGCCTTGTTTTCCTAATTCAAATACGAAATCCATTCTTGTTACACATTCAGAAATTTCTCTAGCATAGTCGCGTGCCTTATCCAATTGGTCTCCGGTAACTCCTACTTTTGTCTGTACTTGTTGTGTCATTTTAATTTCTCCTTGTTTTTTTCTTTTTTTGTTTTTTTTGTTTTTATTTTTCTATTTTTTATCTCTATATCTATATTTTATCATTTAAAGATTAAAAGACCCGAGCGGAATAGCGATTTCTGCTCAGGGCTTTATTTTTTATTTTATGCTTCTACTGCTACTAGTTCTTCGCCAATAATCTTAACTTCTGTTTCTAATTCTACATCGAATTTCGACTTAACTGTTTTTTGAACATGTTTGATAAGATTTAAATAATCTGTTGCTGTAGCGTTATCTACGTTAACAATAAACCCTGCATGTTTAGTTGAAACTTGAGCACCGCCAATTTGTTTCCCTTGTAAGTCACTGTCTTGAATTAACTTACCTGCAAACATACCTGGAGGACGTTTAAATACACTTCCGCAAGATGGTAATTCCAATGGTTGTTTAGATTCTCTCTTAAATGTTAAGTCATCCATTTTTTCTTTCATTTCATCGTAGTTACCTTCTGTTAAAGCAAAAGTAGCTTCTAGAACTAGATGTCCATTTTTTGAAATTGCACTATTTCTATATTCTAAACCCATTTGTTCTCTTGTTAAGTTTAGCAAATTGCCTTCTTTATCAATAACCAAAGCACTTTTAATAACGTCTGATACTTCGCCACCGTACGCTCCAGCATTCATATAAACAGCTCCACCTACAGTACCTGGAATACCACAAGCAAACTCAAGACCTGTTAAACGATGCGTTAGTGCAAATTGTGATGTTTCAATAATAGTTGCACCGCTTTGTACAATAATTTCATTTTCTTTTCTTTCAATATTATTTAGTTGTGTTAAGTTTACAACAATACCTCTAATTCCTCCATCACGGATAATTAGATTTGAACCGTTACCTAAAATCGTATATGGAACTTTATGTTCAATTGCGTACTTAATAATGTTTTGTACTTCTTCATATGTTTCTGGCAATACTAGACAATCAGCATTTCCACCTGTTTTAGTAAATGTATATTTTTTTAATGGTTCATTTACTTTTACTCTGTCTTCACTGATAAAAGACAGCAAATCAGTATATATTTTATTCATTTCATTACCTCTTCTATTTCATAGTTAATTATTTATTTGCTCACTTTATCCATTATACCGATTCTGAAATAGAAATAAATGATATTTTAAAATTTTATCCCTAATTTAAGCTTTTTTTCTCAAATTAATCCTTTTTTCTTACAGTAATCTTCTACTGCTTCATTTAGCATAAATCCAAGTGTAATTCCTGTGTTCCTGTTATAACTTTTTAGTATTTTATGCATATCT
>Ga0209463_1000251_pt1 | contig 48886 bp, 48 predicted proteins | sample AgamicMgSfrz_FD_187169 | JGI IMG/M metagenome (GOLD analysis project Ga0209463, IMG submission 187169) | Agave microbial communities from Guanajuato, Mexico - Mg.Sf.rz (SPAdes) (version 2) | ecosystem: Host-associated > Plants > Phyllosphere > Phylloplane/Leaf | place: Guanajuato, Mexico...
TACTAAAGTCAACGTGATCTGTTCTTAATAAGAATGGAACATAAAAAAGCCACTGGCGTATACCAGTGGCTTTTTATCTTTTTAATGGTATGACGCGGATAATTAATAATATTTTGAGCAAACTACTAAAGATACGTTACGTATCACTTTTAATACCTTGATACGTTACTGAAAAAGCTCCTGGCCGACGACAGGAGTTTTTTCTCTTTTTATGCAATGATTAATTTTTTTACATATTGAGCAAACTACTGATGATGTCACAAAACATCGTCCTAACAACAAATAATGTATGTAGAAAAAACTATCTTATCTCTCCTAAGCCTAAGGTAGTTTTTTCTCTTTTTAAGCTGTATATGACATACATCTTTAGTTAACATAATCACTCTTTCCGGAACACAACTCAAAAAAGAACCCTTCTGGGAGTAAGGGTTCTAACAGAGTCACTTTTATAGAATATGCAGCTTTTTGTGCATCCTTGGTGTCACAAGACTTCTCTAAGCGATCTAAGTCAGAAAAATGTATAAAAAGCGCACCTTTTATTCATATGCTGACAGTCTACACCTTAGCACCCATATCCAATTTACCTATATGAAAATAAAAAGCCCATTCCAGAGAATGAGCTTTTCTTTATGCTAATTTTAGTTTTTTCAACAAGCCATCCACTTTATTTTTACTTATTACTTCGAATAACGTTTTGTTCTTGTAAGCTAGGACAAAATAGATGATTCCTGCAACAATTAATCCTACAAATAAGATAATGGCCTGGGAGATATAAGAAGTAAAAAAGTAAGAAATTACTCCTAATGGAATTAAAGCAGCTGCCATTGCAAGTGTTTGCTTAATAACATTTTTTAAGACAGCGTAGTTTTCAGACCACTTATATTTCCCTACTTTTTGAATAAGCGCCATTTGTATTCCAATAGCTACCCCAAAGCCTATGTATGTAGAAATAGCCGTTCCTTCCCCATCAAATATAAGGATAAGTGGATAGTTTGAAATAACTTTTACCAGTAGACCGATTAGTAAGCTGTATACAACCCACTTCTGTTGGTCTAAACCTTGAAGTACTGCCGATGTAATAGAGAACATTGAATAGAACAATGCACTTGCAGCGTACCAAGCCATAAGTGTTCCACCTTGCTCTAAATACCCTGTACCAAATACTGATCCATAAATAGGTCTTGATAGAATAAGCATACCCGCTGTCGATGGGAGAACAAAAATCATCATTACTTTAAAGGACTGGTTAATATGACTTCTTATCTCACCGACTCTATTCCCCTGGTGCGCCTTTGTTACATAAGCAACTAAAGATACACTAAATGCGGTTGCTAATGCTACTGGAATAACAATAATTTTTTGAATTAGCGCAACCAGTGTATTAATTAACTCTGCTTGGCCAAGGTTATACCCCTTGTTCATTAAGACATTGTTAATCATAAAAGTATCAATGCTTTGAAATAATGGGATGGCTAAACCTACAAATACGAAAGGTATAGCATACATAACAAGTTCCTTGTAAAGCTTTTTATAAGAAACTTCCCCTTTTGCGCCCTTTATTCCAAAGTCTTTTTTGCGAAGGTACCAGAAGATTACAATGAGAGCCGCTACTGCAGAAATGAATGCTGTGAACGTAGCAAGTCCTACAGCTTTTACCGGAGATCCGTGCATTACAACCACAATAATATATGTACCTAACAAAATAATTGCTATACGGACGATCTGCTCAATAATTTGAGAAATAGCCGTAGGGCCCATTTCTTGATAGCCTTGAATGAATCCTCTTGTCATAGCAAGCAATGGAACAATAACAAGCGCATAACTTACCATTTTAATGACATAGGCTACATCCTGAACAGAGTTCCCTGTCTTATCAGATGGATCTACAAGCCAAGAAGCTACTGTATCTGCACCAAAATATAAAACTAAAAAAGAAGTAATCCCCATTAGTGTTACTGCTATAGAACCCGAAGTCATCAAGGCTCTTATAATATGAAATTCACCTTTTTCTCTATACTTTGATACAAATTTTGAAACTGCACTTGGAATACCCAGTGTAGCAATTGACAACAAGATAATATAAGGTTTGTATGCATACTCAAAAAGAATATACTTTTCTTCTCCTACCATTGCCACAAATGGAATTACATATATAAATCCAAATATCTTTACGATAAACGAAGCAATTGTAAGCATAAACGTCCCTCTTAGAAACGAGTTACTCACTTAACCATTCCCTTCTCTCTAAAATTCTTAAAATTTCCTACTAATTTTATTTTTTTCAGTATGATAAGTTCAATGTTCGAACATAGCAATAATTAAAGGAGATCGTTATTTGATTATTAATTTGATAAATAATCATAGGAGGTGTGGTAGATGAAAGTATTAGTAGCTCGCAAAGAGTACGTTTATTACTATTTAGAATATATGTACAGCAATGTTCAATATATTGAAACTGGAGATAGAACGGATGAATTTAAACAGATAGCACACGCTTTAGATTTAGATATTTTAGCGGTAGGAAACTTTGAACCAGCTTCTTTAAGTACAAAAGTATTTACTATTGATGAATTTGCAGCATTATACTTTGAACTTAGAGATCGTAAGCAGGTTTTAGATGATGAACAAGAGCATCTAGAGGAATACTGTAACATTTTAGAAGAATTTCTAGCAAAAAAATAAGAAGAGCAAATTAAATGCTCTTCTTTTCTTTTGTTGTAATTGCCTTTTTGATTGTTAACACCAAATAAAACAGCGGGCTTAACAAAGCAAAAGTCACAAGATGGGCTGGTAAAAGTGGATATAAGATGAATCCCATCGCCCCAAAAATGAATAAAAAAACCCACATTTTTCTTGCTATGAACAAAAAGATTACTAGTATATTGAGTGCAATTGAAAGCCAAAAAATCGGCTCAGTACGAAAAGCGAACGCTAAAAATATAGCGCAAAATGAAGCGGTAGCCATAGGTAGTATAGTAAAGAACATCAATTTCTTAGGTTGCCCTTTATTTTCTTGCACTATCTCTTTCATTTGAGTACGTACTTCCTCTTTTTTGTCCTCGTCTTGAATAGATGTAAAAAGACCAAGCACTCGTAATCTGTATATTTCAACTTTCGTCTCAATATTATATTCTTTTTCAAGTTCCTCTACGTAACTGAGTAGTTCCTTTTTAATCTTAGCCGACGTTTCGTGTAAAGGTTTTGCCTTTTTGGTATTAATGTAGCGAGTAAATAGCAATTGTATAACTGATAGAACAATAGCAACTATAAATGCTATCATTTTCCACCTCCATATATGAAAGGAGAATTAAATTGAAACCCAAAATTTTATTACTTTCAAATAGTATGTTATTCCATTTCTCTTTTTGTTCCTTGTATAAAAACGAATTTGAGGTAACTCCCTACCTTCTCAGATACCTAAATAAAAATCTATCATCACAAGCAGAACATTTTTACATACAGATACAAGAACAAAAACGAAGAAAACTTTACAAAAACGGTGTTCTATCAGATCCAAATCGAATTATCCTTACCAACAAGTCCATTCAACAAGTTGTTGAAGAATGCGAAAGCAAAGAGTATACAAAGATTATTGTAGAAATTAGTTCTGGAAGTAGGGAAGAACTTATCTTATTAAAACAACTAAATAATACAAAAATCCCAGTTAGTATTTTTACTCACTCTACAGATGATAAATTTCTTTCGGAAGCTAAAGAATTAAACGTAAACTCTCTCTTTCATTTAACTGACCTTTTTAACTTAAAAACACGCTTCTAATTTGTTATACAAAGTTATTTATGTGCACAGGTTGTTTTATTTTTCTCCTTGATTTTAGTCAATTCGCGACTATATTCTTTATAGGAATCTTAATTTCATAAAGGGGTGAAACTATGAAAAAATTTATAACTGCTTTTACACTTTCTACCCTGCTAGTTCCAGCACTTGCACTTTCTACGAGTACTGCGACTAAAGTAGAAGCAGCTCAAGAAAAATATGAAATTCCATCATTAACTCTAATGAGTGAAAAATACGATGGAACAACCTTAATAAGAACACTGAGGTATGATGACACTGATAAAAAAGGAAGAAAGTACATTGAATTTATTGATATTCCTAAAGTTATTCAGGAGAAGGTTAAGGCCAAAGATCCTGAAGCTGTTCAAGAGGTTACCGCTTTACTTGCTGAGTATTACGATAGTGATGAGGTAAATAACATAGTAGGTTTAAATGAATTACTCCTTCAGTTCATCCCCGAAATTCCAAAATCAAAAATTTCCATTTCAAAGGATTACGCACCTACCGCTTCAGAGAACTTAAATTCATCACTTGAATACATCAAGAAAAATGAGAAACTAAGCATCTCTAAAGAAGATAAAGAAGTGCTGTATTCTAGTTACAACGACAGCAAGCCGTTTCTGAAAAATTTTACTCCTTATTCTAATAAAGAAGAGTTGTATAAAGTAACAGAAAAATATGCAGAAGAGTTAAGTATTAAATGGTATGAAAATACCCTTACTTACATAATTGCCGGAATAGTTGTAGTGGTAGCGATTGTCTTATTCATCTTTTTCAGAAGGAGGTGAGTAAAATGAATAAGAAAAAAATAGTTAAAACAAGTTTTCTACTCTCCTTTATGTTTGCTGGTGCCCTCACCTTATCGTGTTCAATTCCTTCCTTAAATGAGAGCGTCCAAGCTAAAGAATTATATGGGTGCAACCCTGACTCAGAGCGCATATCAGAAGTAGATACATCGACTAAGTTTGATAACTACTTAAAATTAGCAAACGTTAAGCAATCCATTTATGTTTCAAAAGCAGGAAAAACTCTATCTCTTAACCGTGACATTGCAATAAATAGATGTCTCATTGTATATGGTACTCCTGCTGATGTAGTTACAGAAGGAAGAAAAGCTAATAAGCTAGGCGATAATGGAGAATGGCTATTCTTAGGTTACAACGAAAACGGCATTCAGTATAATAACCCTGAATATCCTGATATTCAAGGTGGTATTGACTACATCAAAACACGAAGCTTTATAAAATATCCGTGGGATAATCAAAACTTAAAGGCGAATATTGCTAGCAGTCCCACAAAACCCTACGTTTTAGATTATGGAACAGTTACACCTACCTATGTGGATCCAGCGACAGATACAACAAAATCAATACCTGGGGAATTAGATCGAGCATACGACAGATTCTATTGGGAAAATTGCGGTACAGACTGTTCTCTTGGTAAAAGAGGTTACTTCCCACAAGTCAATACCGATTTAGGAGTCTCTCTTGTAGGTAACAATTTAAAAGATTATGCTAGTGTGCAATTATTCCCTGACGATTATGCTGCCGGTGTATTCAACTTATATCAATCCGTAAAAATGGACGGAGGTACTTACTACTACTTTGCAACACTTTATTTACCACCGTATAAATTGTTTTTACAAGAAAATCGCGATTTAAGTATCAAAATTAATAATATTACCCCTTCTTCTGTTTATGAAGGTTCAAGTTACACAGTAAACTATACTGTATGTAATTTAGGGCAAATTGCTGTTAGTAATCCTGTTATTAATTATGGACCAGATAGTAGCCAATCTAAATCCAAAGTTATTAATACAACTATTGACGAACAAGAGTGCTACACAGGAAACATTAGTGAGGTAGCACCAAGTGTAGCATCTGATACTAACAAAACATACTATATGACTGTTAACAAAGATGATTCAAATCCTGCGAAAGAGTCTGATCGCACAAACAATACGGCAACAAAACCTTTTACAGTGCTTAATAAGACTACTGATGGTAGTGTAACAATTGTTAGTCATACACCTACTTATCCTCATTCTAATGAACCTGTAGATGTTACTTATAAAGTTTGTAACTTAGGTAACTACGAATTCAGAAATGCTACATTAGATTATGGATTTGTCGGTAAAACAACGTCTACAAAAACTATTGGTTTGTTAGCGGCTGGAGATTGTGTAACGTATACTTCTACACATACTACTCCAGAAGTGAAAGATTACACGGGCCCTACTACTTTTAAAGTAAATTTAAAGGTTGATAATGACTCAAATACATCTAATAACAGCGACAGCAAAACCATTACTGTAAGAAACCCTGATATGGCAGTAAAAGTGATTGTTGATAATGACACCTCAGATAATACAATTGGTACGGTAAAAGTAAAAGTATCAAATAAAATGTTCACTCAAACGAAAGAAAATTGTGGTGTAACAGGTAGCGTATCTTGTTATAATCCTGACGGCACAAGTCCTGGTAAATTTAGAATTGATGTATTCGATACTAAATTTACTGATGATCCATCAGATGATACTCACATTATGGGGGTAGATCCTGACTTTATGCCAACATTTACGTTGAATCACGGAGAAGATTATTACTTTACTATTGATCGCAGTAAATTCTTAACCTATGTGAAGAATAAATATCCAAACACATATCAGTCTGTACAATTCCGTGTAGTTGCTCAACTTGCGCACTATACTGGCGAAGTTGATTGGGATGGCAATCCTATGTACACAAACAACAAGGATGAGGATACGTTAAACTATTTCCCTAGTAGACCAAATGTAGGAACATTTACAGAATGTAGTTCAGTTAACCACAGCATAACTAACTACTTCATAACATCAGATGGTGTAGGACCAATTAAAATTTGTGCCGGCCACTACCCTACATACCCATCTACTACGGTTGAAAGTGGAATGCAAGCATATCACTACGCTTTATACCGCTTCTTCCCTGAACCAATTCCTAAGTATACTGTGGCTACTCCAGAGACTAGTGTAAAAAACCCAAATCACTTCTCTCAAATCTTTAAGCTTCCAACATCCGAAAACGTAGATCAAATTGGAGACTTTGATTCAATGTTCTTCCCTAATAAAACTGTGAATGGTTATTACCAAGAACGCGGAAGATATATGCCTACCGGAGGAACGTTTAACTTTGAAGTGTATAAGAAAAACAAAGATAATTCAAAAGGTCAGACAATTGCTCTAGGAACTGTTTCTTACAACATCCCAAGCACTTGTTACAGCAATTCAGTATTAGACATTGATCATCAATATGGATGTGATGAAGTTCTATTCTTCCTTCCAAACTCAGATACTGGTTCTAAAAAATACGCAAAACCCGATTCTTATACAAAATCAAAAGTGAGCTACCCTATCACAAATACGAAAATACCGTATTTAAATCCAGGTAAGTACACGTTTGAATTCAAAGCTACTGAAAACTTCCGATATTTCTATCAGAAGAATTTAATTCAAAATGGATACAAATGGTCAAACCCAATGTTCCGCTAAAAAAGAGGTTAATCTCCTCTTTTTTAGTGTATTAAAAATGTATATGGTATTCTATTAATAATGTTTTAATAAAAGGAGGTTTTTTAAATGCTTAATTTTGTACTAGATCACTTATTAATTATTATCATCGCTTGTGTAGTACTTTTTGTAATCCTACCTTTTATTTTAAGAATTGCTTCAACAATTATAAAAGTAGTGGTTATTATTTTAATCCTAGGAGCTCTTGGAGTGTTTGGTGCACACTTTTTAGATAATTCCAATGAACCAATAAAAGCTACACACGAATTTGCGACAAATACAATTCAACCGGCCATCGAGAAAGAACTCTCCAATGCTGATTTTAATTACGATCCTACAACGAAAAAATATACGATTCAAAGCGGTTCGTTTAAATTAGAAGGCGTAACAGATAATAATAAAGCCGATGTTGTTTTCAAAGATAAAACATATACAATGGATGTAACGTTCTTAAAAGATTTTATTCAGAAGCAAATTGCGCAACAAACCCAAACAAATTAAAGGTTTTCAGCATTTTATGGAAAAACACTCTTTAAAATAAGAGTGTTTTTTTTAGGAGGAAAAAATGAAGAAAAATGTTGTCATTGTATCTAATATGTACCCATCGCTGAATGATCCTGCTTATGGTTCATTTGTTAAAGAACAAAGTGAAGAACTTGAAAAGAATAATGTATCTATAAAAAGAATTGTCTCTTATGATCGTGCAGAGGGCGATAAAAAAAGAGCTCTTTTAAAATACTTGTCACTTTGGAGCAAAACCATTCTCTCCGCTTTTAATCCACGAAATAAGATTTACCACTTTCATTACGTATTTCCTACTGCAGCAGTAGCTCCCATTCTTAAATTTGTTTTTAGAAAAAAGATTGTTTTCACCTATCACGGTAGCGACTTATTAAAAGGTGGAAACAAAAAAGATAAATTGATGTCAAAATTATTAAAATCCGCTGATGAGATCATTTTAGTAAGCGACTATTTACAAAAAGAATTTATTAAGCGTTTTCCTCAGTTTTCTCCTCACTCCCATTCAATCCACTGCGGCGTAAATAACAAAATGTTTTTCCCACAAGACAAAGAAGAAACTTTAAAGAAACTTCAGCTTCCACAAGACAAGTTTAATATTCTCTTTTTAGGCAGAGTTATTAATGATAAAGGTATTGATGTTTTTGAACAGGTTATGGATAACTTAAAAGACGTTGAAGACTTCCATTTTATTGTTGTAGGCGATGGTAAAGAGAAAGAAAAATTACAAGAAAAATATGAGCATCTTTATAACGTGTCCTTCCACTCTTCTATCCCTAAAAACGAAGTTCCCTTATGGTTTAATGCAGCAGATGTTTTTGTCTTCCCTACTAAAAGAGAGGCATTTGGTCTTGTAGCACTTGAAAGTATTGCTTGTGGAACTCCAGTTATAACACATAACGTTGGTGGTGTTCCAGAAATCATTAAGGACGGTCAAAGCGGATTTTTAGTTAATTTAGGGGATAACGATGATTTCTCAAGAAAAATATTAGAGCTGTATGAAAGCCCCGCATTGAAGAACAGCTTTTCGATTAATGGATATAACAATTCTAAGGAACACACTATTGAAAAACAAATTAATAAAATTTTAAATGTATATAACACATTATAGGAGTGATAATTGGTGAAAGAAATTTCTGTAATAGGTTTAGGCTTTATCGGCCTTCCACTATCTTTAAGTTTTGCTATGAATGAAGCAAAAGTATATGGTGTAGACGTTAACAAAGAGCTTGTAAATGAAATTAATCAAGGTCATACGCACCATAAAGAAAGCTTTAATAGCCTATCCATTCAAACCATCTTAAATGATCAAATTAGAAACGAACGCTTTTCGGCTTTAACTTCTATTTTAGATCTTCCTGAAAGCGTGGATACATACATTATTACAGTTGGTATCCCTGTGAAAGATGGACAATTAGTAACGGGCCCTATTGAAAGTGTAGCGGTTGATTTATCGAAGCGTCTAAAGAAAGGCGACACAGTTATTCTTCGTAGCACAGTGGTACCAGGCTTTACAAATGAATTTTTTAAGCCCATTTTAGAACTGTCTGGTTTAAAAGCTGGCGAAGATTTTCACCTAGCTTATGCTTCTGAACGAATTGCAGAAGGCAAAGCTTTTAAAGAGTTTGTGGATATGCCTCTAGTAATTGGTGGAGTGACACGCGAAGATGCTGAAAAAGCAAGAGAAGCTCTAACAATTGTCACAAAAGCAGAAACACATATCGCTTCCGCTATTGAAGTGGTTGAAATGTCTAAAGTTATCGAGAATGCTCAACGTGATGTGAACATTGCTATGGTACAACAATACGCAACAATGGCGCGTCATTTAGGTATTGATCCTCGAGAATTAATTCAAATGGCTAATACACATACTCGAGTAAACTTATTAACTCCAGGTCCCGGCGTTGGTGGATACTGCTTACCGAATGCATTTCATTATCTTGTACCAAAAGCTAAAGAGCTTGGAATTCTTAATGAGCTGTCTATCTCTCAAGAAGCTAGACAATATAATGACAGCATTCCTAATAAAATCGTGAGAATAGTTGAGGACAAACTGAAAGAGTTAGGAAAGAACCTTTCTGACAGCAAAGTTGCCATTTTTGGTTTAGCAATGAAAGACTTTTCTAATGATGATCGCATTAGCCCTCCTGTTTACATCTCTGAATTATTTGTTGAAAAAGCAAAAGAGACAAGAGCTTATGATCCAGCGGTTCCAACTAAATATTTATTTAAAGATGACAGTGCCTATGATGCTGTTAAAGACGCAGATGCTCTGTTAATTTTATGTGAACAAGAAGAGATGTCTTCTTTAGATTTTAAGAAAATCCGTAAGTTGATGAAAAAAGACGCTTTTGTGTTAGACACAAAACATTTCTTCAAAAGAGTTTGTATGGAAGATATTAATATTTACTATTTCTGATAAGGAGGAACATTTTTGCTAACACAATTAAAAAAAGGTTATGAAAAACTATCGGTAGTTGATTTATTCTCCCCTGCCGTTTTCTTTCCCTTCGTATTATTCTGTTACCACCTCTTCGGTAATATATTTGACCACTCTAGATCGGACGTATTTGGTTTAAAATACTCCACGTACCCTTTAATTATTGTCGCTTTACTGGTTTACTATATTGTCTATTACTTTGTAAACAAAAAGAATGTAATGTTGCCAAGTGTTTCAATGCCTTGGTTCTCTAAATTGTTTTATTTAGGCGTTTCCGCCCTAACGATAGTTGGACTATTTAGTTTAATATATCTGTTTTCTACAGGGCAAATTGGCATCTTAGATGAATCAATTAGAAGAAACATTAACCCTAAATTAAACTTCCTTTCTGCATTCTTCTGGTTCGGTTACTTAATTCTAGTGACAGAATACATCACTAGAAAACAACTAAATCAGAAAGCGGCTATTAAAGTACTTGTTTTCTCTAGTATTGTTGTTTTAGCCCTGTATGTATTGATTGGCTATCGCACAAATCTGTTTATGATTGTATTTACTTTGGTACTGTTTTTCCATTACTCATTTAAACGCTTTAGCTTTAGAGTAGTTGCTATTATGTTAATTGCAATCTCTGTTGCTTTCTCTGCATTTGGTCATATGCGTGTAGCCAATGAAGACAAAACAGTAGCATTTAATAAAGCCCCTGCACAACCTGTTAAACTTGATCATAAAACAAAAACAGCTATTGCGAAAACAAAGGAAATGCCTGAATGGTTTAAAACGGTAACAGCTGAGTTTGTTAATGGAAAGATCGTTCTCAGTCGGATTATTGAATATACTCACACAAATAGCCCAATGCACGGAGAGCTTCACTCATCAGCAATTAAGACAATTCTACCTGGAGAAAATTCATCTCCACGAGCAATCGTTACAGATAAAGTAAACCACTTCTCTGAAAATGGAATTCCTGTCACAAGAGAAGGAAGAACAACAACTCCTAGTCTTTTGGGTCAATTATTCTTAGATGGTGGTTATATCCTTTTAATTATAGGAATTGCATTTATTTCTTTCTTGCTAACCGCTATCTATAATAGATTAAAAGCGACAGGTCAAAGTCATTATAAAATCTCATATGCTTTTATTACAACTTTATTAGTTATTTCGGTACATACAGGACTTCTTGACGTTATTTTCTTTATCTTCTTTATTGGAATGCTACTGTACTCATTAATCAATAAAAACAGTACAGATAATATAATTAAATGAAAAACAGCTAAGGTGCATTTACACCTTAGCTGTTTTTCTAATACTCGACTCTACTTTAAAGGAGAAGGTAGAATGTACTCAACGCATACATCTACAAGGACTTGTGGTGGGATTCGAACCCACAATATGTACAGTTGTATAAGAGTATACGACTGGTTGCTCTGCAATTGAGCTACAAATCCATAGGATAAGTATTAACTTTTTTGTTTATTTTATTCGCAAATAATTATAACTTTTTTCATTTCTTGCTCACACTTAGGCTTCTGTCACCATAAGATGTATTGTGTTAAATCAAAAAAAAACCACATATTCCTTGGATGGAGTATACCCTTTCCTTTTTAAGTCCCTCTTCACACGCTTCATCTATAACATAAGTAAGAATTATCTTATAGTTTGCCCTTTCCTTAATTAGGTTCGCTATACAATAGCGGACTTTTTTCTATTGTATAAATAATTATATTTTTAGAAAAAGAAGCTCACTTTCAACATTTTATGGATTATTTGTGATAAAATACCAGTAAGGGAAGCTTTTTATTAGGAGGCTTATTTATGAAAAAAGACCTGAAAACATTTGAGATACAAGAAGCATACAGAGAAAAAATGAAATACCAGCAAAGTCCCCAATTGTTTACTAGAGGATTGGTGCTTTTTAGTATCGTTGTAGCTGTTTTTATCTTTTTTTATTACTTCTGGGGAGTGACCTTTACTCCTCAGCTCGATAACCAAAATGACAATATAATTTCTATTAAAAAAGTTGATTAATTTCACTCCAAAACAACTTTATATAAAACAAAAACAGCTAAGGTGCAACAGGTTTGTTGTTCCTTAGCTGTTTTTATTGTACACGACTCGCCTTTTGTTTAGGAGAAGATAGATATGTATCCAATACCTATCTTGTTAGGACTTGGCGGGATTTGAACCCGCAAGACGCCTTGCTGTATGGAGTAATACAACTGGCTGCTCTGCAATTGAGCTACAAGTCCATACAACAAGTATTAACCCTTCCCCTCTTTATTATTCAGGCCTCCAAATATTTAAATTATTATATCTACTTCTACCTTTACTCACTATGCAGTATATTTTAGGATTTATAGTTATTAGAAAAAGAAGCTTATGCACTATTCTATAGTCATCAGCTTCTTTTTTGTTAGGTTCTATTTAAATATAAATAAAGAACTTTAAATACTAATGGTTTTATTTATAGAGACTGGACGAAATTTTAAAAGTGTTGATACCATTAGAATAAGGACCGTACTCATATTCACCAAAGATAATTACAATTCCACCGCTTGTGTAATAGAATTGATCCTCTTTTAAATTCACAGATTTAAATTCATTAACCTCGAATTGAGCGCCTTTTTTATTACGAGCAATCATTTGATCACGAATATACTTATTAACTTTATTTAACTTTGTATTATTGTTAATTATGTCTTTTAAATTGATCTGTCTAGCTTTCAACAAATCATAATTATAAGTATCAATCCACGCCATACCGTGCGCTCCACCAGAGTACATATCATTAGTAACAGCAACACTTAAAATATTATCTTGGTTATAAGGTACAGAGTATTTCATATTTTGATAGTAAGGACCTACTGACCAACCGTTTTTGCGGTCTTCCTTCTCCAGTTCCTTTAATTCCTTATTTTCTTGCTGAACTTCTTTAGCAATGTTTGCGAATTTTCGATTATAGCTAGCCTCAAATGGTTTGTTGATAAGACCAGATACCTGAGGATAACTAATGTTGCTTGCTAATGACTTCTTTGTAACCGTTACTCCTAATGCTTGAACTTTGTCACTAGGTGCTTTTTCATACTTAATACTTGATGACTTTTGAGCATAAGTATCCTTTGATACGCCATAAAGACCACCAAACTTACTAGAATAAGAATATGCACGGAATACTTGCCCTTTTGTAACTTTTCTAACCGCTACTAATTTGTTGTTTTTAATGGCGTAAAGATTGGTATTCTTTAAAACGGTGATACGACCTATTTGACCTTTAACCAGTTCTTGATTTCCCCAAATGACTTTTGCTTCTGCAACTGATTGCGGAGCAAGCGGCGAGAACAATAAAGCAATACCTAAGACAACTGCGCTAACCCTTTTGAACTTTTTCATAAAAGCCCCCTAAAATGTTTTTTGTAGGTTCTAAAACTAATAATTACTTAAATTGCAAAAAAAGCCCATTCATTAGTATAGCACAGTTTTATTTAGGTTTAACTGTTTTTTTGAACCGATTTTACTAAAATATTTTTTACCTTTTATATGTATATTTTCAATTCTAAATGATTCATCTTTAAGGTATAAAAAGGTAATAAAAGTATAATTAAGGTTTACCTTTAGGGTTTTATTGGTGTTGAAATAAATTCGAAATCCTAATCTATTAGACCTATTTATAGTTAATGTTTCCTTGTTGTAACGAGAGCTGCTCTTATGAACACCTCTGTAATTAAAATATCGCTTTACACTAAACTATTCTTTTTAGGAGTTAACTTTAAAATATATTATAAAACCACAATTTACTTTTATCTCTTTTGCTTTACACGTTGCTCCTCGTGCCACTTTTTGTATCCAGTAAGATGTTCACCTAAAAGCTCCTTATAGTTAAACCAAGTGCTTGTTTCAACTTTTGTAGTATAATCACTTAAATTTTCCCAGTTAATAATTAGTTCAACAGCAGGCTCTACATACTTTTCGTTTATCGCTGCATTAATTAGCAATTTTTTACAAACCCGTCTTTCCCAATTTTCTTCATCATATTTATTAGTAGACTCCTCATTCGTAATTCCTATTAAATCAAAAACGTGATCAACCATTTCCAGCATTTCATTATCAAATACTTCAATAGCTTTTGACATCACGGGTTCATTTGTAAAGATACGGTCAAATGATTCTTGTTTTTGATAGTAATTTGATAGCGACTTAATTACGTTTACTAATATCTCATTCTGTTCCATAACGCACTCCCTTTCTATTCTCTGTTCATTAACTGATAAAAGTCAGAGTCCGAGGGTTTTTCTTCTGTCTCTCCCCGATCATAGGCAAATTGAGCTTTACATAACTCTTTCTGCTCTTCTGATAATCTACGCCAAATATAATTCTCATAAATGTGGTGCATATATGTGCTATTAATACCTCTACCCGAAAGTAGCGTATCCATTATTCTATTACGAATATCTTGCTCAACACTTGAAGAAAAAAAATCCATACAGAATCCTGCCTCTACTAAATTACGAATATTAGTACGCCCTTTTGAATGAGGATTAAATAATTTACTTTCCTTTTGGGACCTATTAATGGCATCAGAGATTGTTTTACATTCTTCATTACACTCAAGATTATAATGTTGAACCCTTTGATAACCCTCTATATCTCCCTTAAACACCAATATTTCGTCATAAGGTACTCCTAGAATTCTCGAAAGTACTATTAAATCTTTTTTATCAGGCAGAGATTTCCCGCAATAATAGTTAGAAATTGTTTTTGTATCTCTTCCTAAAATTTTTGCTAATTGCGATTGAGAAAAACCCTGACCCTGTACTAAATGTTTTATTCTTTGACCAGTTTCCTTAATAACAATTTCATCTAGTTCTGAAAAATCTTCAATTTGTTCCTTTGACACTCCAATTCCCTCCAAAATGACTAAGCTACCTGTATTATAGGTTCTTTAAACAGGTAAATGAAGTGGAAAAATTCTTTCTATAGCCGGTGTAAACCTAGAAGTTCTACACATATTCCTTTTTTAACAAAACAAGCAATACTATATAAATCAGCGAACGAACAACTTACAAATTACTTTAAAAGACACTATTAATAGCTTTCCTTCTAAACTTCAATATTGCTAAGAAAAAAAGATGCATTAAAAAATGCATCTCTTGTATTTAATATTGTGTATCTAAATAAGCTTTATGTTGATGTTATACCTTAAATATCTTCATCTTCATCATCACAATCGCATCCATAGACCTCAACATTTTCTTCACCGCACGTTAAACAAAAATTTTGTTTAATGTAATTTAAACATTTAATGCGCTCTTCTTTTGGTATATCCTTTAACACATTTGTATGCTTTCCTACTTCTGCTAGCCCTCTATGACTTAAATCGTTATAAATAGAATTTAAACATTTAATACGCTCTTTTTTCGGCATATGTTTTAATGCTTTTATATGCTTTTCTGCTTCTGTTAGTTCCCTATGAGTTATAACGTTATAATAGACAGCTATATTACCATTCAATAGCTTCTCATAACCCACAATTTCATACGTCTCATATCTTAAAAACTCTCCCTTATGAGCTGCTGCAGTTGCGTTGTTAAGTTCTTGCACAGTATAGTCTACCATACCCCAACTTCTATCAATTCTGTGTATATCAGAATCCTTATATTCACGCGATTTTTTGTCAATAGGCTTAATTCCAATCATCTTCTCAATTTCTTTAAGTGCCTTATGCTGAAAGTTTTTGTGGTTAATATTATTCATAGTCCATTCCTCTTCCTTTTCTTATTTTACAAAATTATACATATATAAATATAATCTAAGACGAAAAAGGTGAAATCTTTTTATGTGGTTAAAAAATTAATTAAATGTCCTTTTGTTCTCACATTATATCTTTTTCCGTTTAAAGGCTTTTTTTCATACAGGAAAAATAAATATAATGTTTCTATTTGAGAACAGGAGGAATTTTTATGAAAGAAAATATATGGGGCTTTGATGTTACTACACTAGGCTACGACAATTTAAAACATCAGCTTCTTAATGATATTAATGAAGATAAAAAATCCTTTATTGTTGCAATTAATCCTGAAAAGATTATGCACGGCACCAAAGATCAAGAGCTAAAAGAACTTTTGAATAGCGCTACATATCAAATACCTGATGGCCACGGAGTAGTTGTTCTGTCTAAGAAGCAAGGTGGAAATATTAAAGAACGAGTTACAGGTTGCGATTTATTTCAGCAACTTTGTGAATTAGCCGCTAAAGAAGGTAAAAGAGTATTCTTATACGGTGCTAAACCAGGAGTAGCCGAACAGACTAAAAACATATTAGAACAAAGGTATAGCGGTCTTAATGTAGTTGGAGCCTTAGATGGTTACATAATGGACAAGAACTATATTATTAACACAATTAATAAAGCAAAACCCGACTTTTTGTTTGTAGCCCTTGGAAGTCCAGCTCAAGAAAAATGGATTAAAGAAAATATGAACCAATTAAATGCACACGTTTTTCAGGGTGTAGGTGGATCATTTGATGTAGTGTCAGGAAACATTAAACGAGCGCCCAAATGGATGCAAAAATTGGGACTAGAATGGCTTTACCGAGTTATTCTTGAACCAAAGCGAGTGGTACGTATTATAAGACTATCCCTTTTCTTAGCAAGGGGTAAATAAAGATGATTGAAGTGTTAAAAACGACAAACTTTATCCCCTATGTATCCATCTTTATCATCGCTCTCTTCCTTTCTCTTGCAACTACTCCACTTGCAATTAAGATAGGTTTAAAATTCAAAATTATTGATGTTCCGGACAAAAGAAAAGTCCATAAAGGAATAATGCCCCGTTCTGGTGGTATCGCTGTATTCCTTACATTCTTTATCTCTTATACATTTTTAGAGTGTTTGTATGATCCATTTACCAACCCCATTTTTGCTCACTTTTTCGTATGCTGTGCAATGATATTTGGGTTAGGTTTAATTGATGATAAATTCAATTTGCCAGCAAAAACAAAATTTATTGTTCAAACGCTGATCGCTATTTACTTTGCTATTAACGTATACTCCGTCAAGGTTATCCACCTACCGTTTTTAGATGATCCTCTTCATTTAGGTTTATTCTCTATTCCGTTTACGGTACTTTGGATTGTAGGTATTACAAATGCTTTTAACCTTATTGATGGACTAGACGGGCTTGCTAGTGGCGTAGCTGGTATATCCTCACTAACATTTTTCTTTGTTTCTTTGCTCTTAGGCAATCCATCAGCCGCATTTCTCTCGTTAATTCTTAGCGGTGCTTTATTCGGCTTCTTATTCTTCAATTCACATCCAGCCAAAGTATTTTTAGGTGACTCAGGATCTTTATTTATAGGATTCTTTATGGCTGCTATATCTGTTTGGGAGTTAAAACAAATTGCTGTTATCTCCTTCATAACCCCTATCCTTATCTTTTTCATTCCAATATCAGATACACTCTATGCTATTGTGAGAAGGAAAATTAAAAAGGAGCCTATCTTTCAACCGGATAAGTTCCACCTGCATCACCGATTGTTAAGTTTAGGGTTTAGTCACCGCACAACTGTATGGATTATTTATCTATTCTGTATCTTCTTTGCTCTAGGTGCATTCGCTTCAGTGAAGTTAGCAGTAGAATTTAGTCTGTTCTTACTAGTGTTTTATTTGGTATTTTTCCAACTGTTTGCTAGTAAAATTGGAATGTTTCCTTCTTTAAGAAAGAAAAAAGAAAAAGAAGCTGAGTAGCCGCTAACTATTCACTTAACAAATTGAACTAAGACAAACAACTTATTAAGTATCAATACTTTTCCTTTTTCAATTTCTACTGGGAAAAACTAAAAAAATTACGAATAAATAAGAGAGGGTTTACCTCTCTTATTTATTTATCAGGGTGGTGTCTCATTGAAAACATTAATGACTTACCGACACTTTATCGCACTATTCCTTTTTTCATTGGTAATACTGTTCTCTTCTCAACCATCAAATTTCTTTTACACAAAAGTAAAACTTGATAGTATCGTGAAGAACGATATCATTGCACCTAAATCAGTAACCTATATTGATGAAAAAGCAACCCAAGATTTAAGAGACGAAGCTCTTAAAGAGACAAAAAGTGTCTATGACCGGAACACTTCAGTTTCGGAGAAGCAATTAGCAGAGTTAAATACGTTTTTTGAATCATTAATTAGCGGGAAGACTGCGTTAAAGAATTCTTCATTTTCGTCTGTAAGCAAGAATTTAAGTAATCCATACAACTTATCCTCAAACCAACTAGAAAAGCTATTAAGCCTATCAACGGATGAATTAATAAGAGTTGAGGACTACTTAAAAAATAAACTTAAAAGAACCTATGATGCAGGAGTTAGAGAAGAAAACCTTGCACAATACCAAGATGAATTAGTAAATGACTCTAATTTATATTTGTTTAGCTCTATTATTAGAGAAGATTTAATAACAAATTTAAGCAAGAGCATAAAGGTCAATGAAGTACTAAACAAAGAAGAAACGGAAAAACAAAAGCAATTAACCTTAGATAAAGTAGCACCAGTTTATAAGAAGATTACAAAAGGTGAAATTATAGCCCGTAAAGATGACAAAATTAATGAGGATCATATTCTAAAGTTAGAGCAATTAGATATGATTAACCATAAGTTCAAATGGTCTGATTTCTTACGCTATTATCCTAATATTCTTTTGTTCTCTATCTTGTTCCACCTTTATTGTTCCCGTTATCTAGCAAAACAAATGTATTCAATGAGAAAGTATTTATTTACGTTCTTTTTAATTTCATTGGTTACGCTATTATCTTTTTTATTGCACGGAGCATTCTGGTTCTTCATTCCTTTCATCACCGCTTTAATTGTTTTTGCAGTGTTTTGGGGAAGAAGATTTGTAATAGCTGCTTCTATTTTTTTAGGGTTTCTAATTAATAGCGATGATTATGTGTATATGCTACTTAGTCTCATTATAGGGATAAGCTTATCGTTCCTATATAATGACTTTAGGCGCTTTACAGATGCTATTAAAACAGGTTCTCTACTAGGTATAATAGTTGGTCTATCTCACCTTATACTATTTTACTCCTTGGAACAAAGGTTGCTAATCAACGACTCGATTGTGTTAATCTTCTCAGGTTTATTATCAGGTATATTAGCAAACGGCTTAATACCGCTAATAGAAAATGCGTTGGGTATGGCCACTATTTACAAACTAACTGAACTAAACAAGTATGATCATCCTGTTTTAGAAGAACTTTATAGGAAAGCTAAAGGCACTTATGACCATTCTCGGAATGTAGGACACCTAGCTTCATCAGCTTCTAAACGAATTGGTGCTAATACGCTTCTCCTAAAAGTAGCAGCTTTATATCACGATTTAGGGAAAATGGACAAGCCAGAATATTTCATTGAAAATTCCCATCCAGACAAGAACGTTCACGATCATCTTAACCCTTTGGAAAGTGCTAAGATTATTTTGGCTCACTCAGAGCGTAGCGCTCAACTCTGTAAAAAGTACAGTATTCCTCAAGAAGTAATTGATGTTATATACTCTCATCACGGAGATACAGTCTTACTGCACTTCTATCAAAAGGCGTTAGATTTAGGAATGGATGTCTCAATAGAAGATTTTAGGTACAAAACCCCTACTCCTAAATCGAAAGAAGAAGGAATATTGTTACTTGCTGATTCTACAGAAGCATATTCTCGATCTCTTACCTTTACTTCATCCGAAGAACTTGAAAATAAGATTAGAGAATTCATTTATAAGAAGATTAAGCAAGGAGTATTACGCGATTGTGAGTTAAGTACAAAGGACATCGAAATTTGTATTGAGGAATTTTCAACAGCTATCTTTGCAACTCACCATCAACGAGTTCCGTACATAACAGACAAAGTTGATAAATAAAAAAAGACGGCATTTATTGCTGTCTTTTTTATTGCTCCAATTCATTCTTTTTTTGTTACTAATTTGATAAATTTAAGATTTCATAAGAAATTGACACCGCTAAAAAAATAAGTATATTAACTATGTTCTGTAACACGATTTACAAAACAAATAAAGATATAGGGGTTGTCATAATGAAGACAGTTAATGAATTTAAAGGAAATAGCGAAGTAACAGGTTTTGAACTTAATAATGAAAGAACAGCAAAAATACGCTCTAAAGATAATTGCTTTAACAATAGGAAACGTACACTACCCGATTTTTCTAAGATAGTAGAGTCAGGTAAAATTATTGTTGGAGGTACGCCAGTTAAGCCTTTCAAAAGCTATTTACATTAAAACTTTATATTTGCTGCTCCTAAAGTTTAAACGCCCTATTTTGGTGTTAAACATTTACTGAGGATAAAAAATAAAAGACTGAAGTACAATTATTGTCCAGTCTTTTTTGCTTTAAGTTTTACTTATATAAAGTTTCATAATTTGAGGATCTTAAACAGTATTTATATTTTTCCCCCAGGTTAATTTTTTAGATGTAAAATGTTTAAAATTTTCAAGGAGGGCTCTATATAATGAAGACTCAAAAAATTAATCTTTATTCAATAATTACAATTTGCCTTACCAGTATTCTTATTCTTTACCTTTTCCTTTTTGCTGAAACATATTTGCCTTTCATAATGTTTATGGCAATAGTCATTACAGGATACTTAAATACTGGCACAAAGACTTCTAAAGAAATTTAAAGAGTATTTTTATATAATGAGCAAAAATATGGAAGTAATATCTTTAAATGGTAAACAATTAAATCTTTATTATTAACCTGGATCGGTGGGGTATATCTTTTAATCGCTGTTAAATTTTTAATTTATCCTCAAGTAAGTATGCCCATCATTATTATGATTGCAACAAGTCTTAAGGGATGTTCTATTTCCTTACAATTAAGAACAAAGAATGCTCAAAATTAAGGATAACTAATTTAATCAACAAAACATTAAAATTAATAAAAAATAAAAAGACTGAAAGTCAGTCTTTTTTTAATCACCATCTATGTAAATCTCCATATTTATCTGGGTACTGTTTTGCATACTCACATAGTATTAAGTATTCCTTAAACGTTAGCGGCCTTGGCCTTACCCCATAATTACAGGTATCTGAAAAGCCAATTATTTGCATCCTTCCCTCTTTCATAGTCTCTTCGAAGTCTTTTCCTTTTCCTATCCCATAAACACATCTATGACTTTTTACCGTTTGTAACCTAAGATATAACTTTTTTAATTTTCGGTTTTTAATCTTTTAAAGAAACTATACCGCTTCTTACTATTAAACGCTGTTACTTGTCTTTTAACTTTAGATTCTTTCTTAGCTTTCCCAAACGCAAAAATAAGAGCAAGACAAAACATTGCGCTGGCCATATCAAAATAAACGTCCATTATTCTTCCTGTTCTACCTACTACATAGTATTGATGAATTTCATCCGCAAAAGCAAATCCTGCTATTAATATAAGTTTTAAGAGGAAAGTCTTTCTGTTAGTGCTTTTCCAAAACAAGAACACAGAGAGCGAACCATAAAAAGTGAAATGACCAACCTTATGTAGGTAAAACTCAAGATCGCGTACATCTGACCACGGATTATAAAACACGCTGTTTTTCTTGAATATATCAAAAAAATTAATATTTTGTTCATAACTACTGGTATTCACCCAGCTATGTATATCTGACACCATTAAATGCGGTGTATTTGAAAAATAAGTAATTGTAAAGACGATAAATAAAGCTACGATTCTCATTTCAGTGGAGCTCTCCCCTTTTTAATCCTGTTTTGTTGATTTTATATTTATTTTAAGTATGGTTCGTTATCGAAAGGTGGTGCTTTAATGAAACACTTCTATACAAAGATGGGTATGTTAGTTGCCTTATCTTTAGGAACGATCATTTATAGCGGTAACGCGTTACCTACAGCAACTACAAAGCATTTAACTCAACAATCTAATCGTACAATCACGAATGATATATATGAACAAGCTGTTCCCTCTATTTTTGCTATTTACCTCGACTCAAGAACAAACAAATCAAGTGTAAGCGGAACTGGATTTGCTATTAAAACACAAAACGAACTACTAATTGTTACGAATGAACACGTTGTTACTTCTAAAAAACAAGTTTTTTACCTAATAAATAAAAATGGCGAAAAATATAAAGCGTGCGTAATTTACTCGAATAAAGATGACGATATAGCATTTTTGAAATTAAGTCAAAAGGCAAATATACCAGGTTTAGAAATTGATTCTAATATAAACAAATTTTCCATAGGAACTTCGGTTTACACAATTGGTAATCCTTATGATTTCTTGTTCTCAATGAGCAATGGTGTGATTTCTAATTTGAATGAAAATGTAGTTTTTGAAGATGGAGACTTTGATGAATTGCTTATTCAAACAACGATTAATGTTAATCCAGGTAATAGCGGTGGACCTTTGTTAAATGAGGATGGAGAAGTAATTGGCATTGTTTCTTCGATGCTTGAAGATTCTGATGGAATGTCTTTTGCTGTCCCCGCCAAAAAAATTGAAGAGAACATCAAGAAATTTAATGGAGAAACATTTTAATAAAATCTGGTGAGCGGGTTTAACTAGGAATAAATCCCCCGCCTGAAAATAAAAAAATTTACATTAAAAGCTTTTTCTACTCATTGTTTAAGCAAACGCCAAGAAGATATAATTCGTTAGATTATTCTTTGAGGAGGTTTTAGATGAAAAAGCAAAAGTATTTTAAAGTTGTTCTTATTCTTGTCTTTATTTTATCTTTTTCATACTTTCTACATCAACGGTATGTTCCTGAAAAATCAAATATTTCGGAAGAACAAACAAAAGCGTCATTAAAAAAATTAGAGAGCAAATATAATACAAAAGATGTTATTATCGTGTTCAAAGAAGGTGTGTCGGAAAAGAAAATTAACGATATTATCTCTGAATTTCAAGGCGAAGTAATTGATCGCCTGCCTGAGATTAAAAACTACCATATCAGAATTCGAAAAAACTTAACTACAGAAGAAATGTTGTATCTAGTAGAAGATTTAAATAAGTTAAACGAAGTTTCTTTAGCTGTAATGGAAGAAAAAAATGACGGAGAAAATAACTCTAAATCTTACTTCAACAGCAATCAAATTGAAAGCAACAAAACTTTCGATGATGCACTTGCTATTTACAACAAACCTGCTAATGTATTCTACTCTCCAGATGGTTCTCATACGTTTCTATATCCTTCAAATTGGGACTTTTCCAAACAAGGTAAGTTAGTATACAAAAAAGAAGAAAAAGAGTTTACATACACTTTAAAGAAGTCTCCAATTGACTTGTATGAAGATGTTATTCAAAATGATATTCAACGTGAAGAAAAGAGCAGTATGTCCTTAGATAGTGAAATGGATGTACACAATCAAGGGAATTTAATAATCGCCAAATGGGTGATGAAAAAAGATAATAGTCTTCTTCCTAGAGCAATTATCCAAGGGAATGATTTTTACTATTATTTCACTACAAATGATAAAGTAACATTAGATGAGTTCTCTTTAATTGTTGATTCTTTTATCGTTAATAAGAACCCCTCGAAGAAGTAAAGAAAACGGCAATACACAATATAAAAAGCAGCCTCTCATTGTATGAATATTTTCCTTTTGAAGCACATAACGATAAAACTACATAAAAAAAGGCGTGTCAATTCACACGTCTTTTTTTCTTGTTTTATAATGAAGTTTTTCTTCAAAGAGATAAGTTTAGGTGATGCTCATCATTTTCTGTGCAAAATTGATAAAAGAAAAACCTTAATGGAAGCGAGAGAGATTATAAAGATTCAAGGACTGTTATTAAAAGTGGGCACTGTATTCAAATAACGATGAAAAGAACATTACTTATTTAGAATAATTTTCCACGAGAATTAATATAGAATTTTAAAAAAGTACGTCAGCCCTTTGGACCAACACAGTATTAATAGTTTATTCACATAAATCTTCAACAAACTTAGGTAAGCAAAACGATGATTTATGCAATTTAGGTGTATAATACTTTGTATTAAGTTCGAAGAACTTTGAATCCTCTACTTGAAGTGGGTCAAACTTTTTTGAACCGATTGTAAAGGTCCACATTCCACTTGGGTACGTGGGTATATTGCAAGTATATATACGAGCCACAGGGAAAATTTCTCTTGTGTCACGAATGGCATTTCTTATAAGCTCAGCTTTAAACCACGGATTGTCTGTCTGAGCAACAAAAATTCCATCTTCTTTTAATGCTTTTGCAATTCCTGCATAAAACCCTTTTGTAAACAAGTTAGCTGCTGGTCCTACTGGTTCTGTTGAATCTACTAATATAACATCATACTCATTTTCGCTATTTAAAATATGCATAAAGCCATCACCAATAATGAGCTCAGCTCGTGGATTATCATATTCACAAGAAATTTTCGGAAGATACTGCTTAGAATACTCAACCACTTTATCATCAATTTCCACTTGAACTACTTTTTCTACACTTGGATGCTTTAATACTTCTCGAATCGTGCCACCGTCACCCCCACCTACAACTAACACCTTTTTTGGGTTGGGATGCGTAAATAAAGGTACGTGTACAATCATTTCGTGATAAACAAACTCATCCTTTTCCGTTGTCATTACCATTCCGTCCAACACTAGCATATTGCCAAATTCCTCAGTTTTTATCATATCTAACTTTTGGAAATTGGTTTGTTCAGAATGTAATCCCTTTGTAACTTTGGCTTTTATACCAAAGGATTTTGTTTGATTCTCTGTAAACCAAAGTGCCATCTGCATTATCCCCCTTTAGTTATCAATACTTTCTAATTCTATAATTTTTGTATCCACTGTCTGTATGTTTAAATCATTTCTTTTCAAAAAGTTTTTAAATAATTTATGTTGTTAGTTTCAGACCTACTACAGCTACTATTATCAAAGCTATAAATAAAATTCGTCTCCAATCTTTTGCTTCACCATAAAAAAGCATTCCAATGATTGTTCCCCCTACGGTTCCTATCCCTGTCCACACAGCATAGGCGGTTCCTGCAGGAAGTGCTTTCATTGCTAAACTCAAGAAACTAAAACTTAATATAAATCCCAGGAACAGTACCAAATATGCCTGTAAGTTTTTATCTTTAACTACTTTATTCATACCTGTAACGCCAACTACTTCAAAAGCTCCTGCCAGTATGAGATACACCCAAGACATTCTACACCGCACCTTCTTTCTTACTAGATTCAGTTGTCACAAGTTTTAAGCCTATAACACCAGACAGAAGTAAGAGAATAAAAAATACTTTCGTCCAACTGAAGGCTACTCCAAATACCAACATCTCTACAACAACCGTCCCAGCTGTCCCTATTCCAGTAAAGATTGCATAAACAGTAGCAACGGGTAGACTTTTTGTGGCCTTAACAAGCAAAACAAATGATAGATATATGAGTAGAGCAGTACCAGCCCAAGAAAGCCAGTTACTAGAATGCTTCAATCCTATCGCCCACAAAATCTCTATAAGGCCAGCCAGTATAACTAATACCCAATTTTGCTTCATCTTTTCCCCTCCAAAAATGTCAATATTATATTAAAAGACCGTGCCTGTAAAAATACCAGGAGGTATCTAATTCCCACATATTTAGCAATATGTGACAACGGTGCACTTTCAGACCAGTTCTCGTAAAATGCTTTAGAGGAACTTCCTTAATCTAATCTGAAGTTATTCAATTAACCCTACCTAACGGTCGTTAGGTAAATATAACACCATTTTTTCTTTATTGTCAACTATCCCCTCGCGATAATATTCATTGATTCTTATTAAATAAGACTGCTCTTTTAATTTAAGTACATAAATTCATAAAATATTTTATTCTTACGAAAAAAGATAATAGCCTTCTTCCTAGAGCAATTATCCAAGGGATTGCTTTTTACTATTACTTCGCCACAAATGATAACGTAACATTAGATGAGTTTTCTTTAATTGTCGATTCCTTTATCATTAACAAGGAACCATTTGAAAAATAAATAAAAGATACGCAAAAAAAACAGCGGCTTATTATTAGCCTCTGCTTTTTTGGTTATGTATGTTAATTAGATATGTAATTTTAATGATTTAATGAAAAGACAACAATATTAATGTTCCCTTCCATTTTCCAAACATCCACATAATAAAAGTATCCGTTTGGATAGTCTTCGACAGATCCAGAGTCACTTGTGTTTATGTTATGAGCAAACTCTATATCCCACTTCTTTATGACTTCTTCTTGTGGAAATGGTTCTAACAAATTTTCGTGTCTATTAACAAAGATTATTACATTTAAGTCATCTACTAGTGCCTTTACTTCTTCTAAAGAAAATGACTTTTTTATTTTTTCGTTAGTTTCTATATTGGGGCCAATTACCGTGTTTGTCTCTTTATTGATAAAAAAATAATTAATATTCATATAAAATCCTGCTTTCTTCTTAAAACAAAAAAATCCGTAGAACTAATTTAAATGAATCTTATGTAATAATTATAGTGTAAAGAAGCTTATAACACCTAGTACAACAAGAAATATAAGAAATAAAGATACGATGAGCAAAACAATAAATACACCTTTATAACTTTTTTTGTTTGCTTGGCTATCTATCTTTCTACTTAAATCATCTAACTTCCTTTCGATTTCATCAAGTCTTTTATCGGTATTTATGTTAATCTCCTCCTGTTTAATGTAATCTTAGTTTTGTTTAATTTTCATTATAATTACATTTTATCAATAATTTAGGTTTTAGTCATCTTAAGTTTATTACATATATGATTTTTCTGATTGGTATATTGCAAATAATTGAGAGACATCATTAAAGAATATTCCCTTAAGAAAATTTCTTTCTTTAGTCATCCCAAAAGCAAAAAAAAGAAAATCTTTAACGATTTTCTTTTTTTAACTCTAACCAATTATCATATCCTTCATAAAATTGTTCGTTTAAATATTGCGCTTCATCGTCATCTGTAGGTTCCTTAAGTCTAAGTCCTACCCAAGTTTTTTCAGTCCTAGCCACTTTAGGATCTCCAATACCATCTAGTAGACCTGCCATATCAAAAAATGCATTTTCTATTGCTTCTCTACATAATGACTCAATAGCACTTAAACTCCCAACAGTAAAATTACATTCTTTAAGGGCTTCTATTTGCTCGTCACTTAATTTAGATTTATCTGGATTGAGTAGAGAACCCCTAATCTTTGAATTTTGATAAGCCATTTCTTGTAGCTCTACTAGAAATATCTCAATTGAATCCAACTTTTTCATTTGATTCACCAACCTTATACTATAAAGAGCAAGCCTTCACTCTGTTTAAGCGGGCTTGCTCTCTTTTATTTATTGGTTATTTATTTTACATATTATAGTCTAAATGTATTTGAGCGTTTTGACCATATTTTTCATTTGTATGTTGCGCTAAGTCTGTTAGCACCTCTCTTGCAAATTCTTTAGCTGATTCATCTAAGTTACAAGCTGCCCACAATCTTACATATGGATTGCTATGTTTAGCTAAATTTATTAGTTCACTTTTTCCTTCTGTACCCGATTCTTTAAACTTGTTAGCAAGCCCATAAATCTTATCAGCGTGTTTGTTAGCAGCCTTTGTATTACCTTTCTCTTCCTCTTTAACCTGTTGTTCTACTTCCTCAACAAAACTAGATGCCATATTACTTAAAACCATAAGTAATTTCCTCCTTATCTATACTCTTTAAATGGTTCAAACACCCATCCCTTAGAAGTCGGTGTGACTGTACCATATTTTTTTAATTCCTTCATACCAAAATCAAATTGCTCTTCGTAACTTTTTCCTTGCAACCACTCTCTAACACGCTTTCCTTGAGAATATGGTTGCTTACTAGAATACAGAGCGCTAATCTTTTTATGAACACTATTGTCTCCAGAAGTTGGAACCGCTACTATATTGCTAACCTTATTAATATCTCGTTTTGTAAAACCTGAATATTTCTCTTGGTTTTGTTCAACAATATGGTGCCATTGGTTATCACGACCATAAGTTTTTCCCGCCGGTCCCATATGTGTTTTTAACGTAGGAAAACTGTTAAAACTTTTTTCAGGAATAATAGCTGGAACACGAGCGTATTTAGTGCTTGCCTTGCTGCCGAGCTTTGATGCTGTATTTAAAGTTTTATTGGTAGTATTTACTGCCTTTACCATACCACCGCCAAGCACACCTAGTCCAGAGATTGTTCGATCCATACTAGATAAATCTTTACGAGTAATTAAGTCTTTGCCGGTAGATGAGTCGTTAAGAGCCTTAATGTTAGCTATAAGTGGCATAAAATCTGCAATTAGAGATGTTGCTTGTTTTACTTTAGCCAAGTCTTTATTTAGATCTTCTACGTGATTAACAACTTTAACATCTACAATTTGCTGACTTTGGATTTTCTTAATAGCGTTCAAACTTTTCGCTATTTTACTCATTTCTGCGTTGATATTAATATTCTCTTTATTAGGGTAAACAACGCTATTAACTTTATCTAAAGACTTGTCTACCTTAGTAAAATAGCTGTTTACAGTATCTACAGAACGGTTCATTGTGTCCATAGCTTTGTTTGCATTGTTAATGGCAGTGTTAGCTTTATTGATACTGCTAACCATTGTTTTCATTCCATCGTTAGCTTTATCAATACCACCTACTACTTGATCTAAACTCTTATTTGTTGCTTGTAGATCTTTGTTAAATTGAACCATTGCTTTATTAGCACCATCAATACTTGAGTTGACCTGACGAATGCCAGAATTCATTGTATCAAGCGCTTTATTAGCATCTGCCATAGCAGCATTCATCTCGTTAAGAGTTTTTGCTGCATCCTTAGTTTGTTGAATCATCTCATTTTGAGTTTTGATCATCTCATTTTGAGTTTTAACCATTTGGTTTAGCGTTTGATTCATCTCATCAACGGTTTTATTCATATCGTTAACGATTGCAATACTACTATCTAATGCTTCATCAATCATTTTAAAGGTCTTAACTGTTTCATTAACTGCTCGATTCACAGAGTTTGCAAGCTGAGTATATTCGTCTTTAATTTCTTTTATTTTTGCTGTTATCTTGGCGAGTATCTGAGCTTTCTGCACTTTGATAGTAATAGATGATTTCGAGGAAGAATCTAATTCCTTGTATTCAGCTATGAGCGCCTTTAGTGTTTCGACATCCTTTTGGAAATCTCCGGTAAATTCATACGTTGCCGCTGCTGCCTTGTTATCTTGTATGTAGTTAGGCAAGTTACAAAATGACAACAAGAAAGCAATTAAAATAATACTAAGTATTTTTTTCATAGTTCCCTCCTAAAAATGTTATTTATGTTAGTCTTTTCTACTAGACTTATAAATTTTAACATTTTTACCAAATGAGAAACATAGTAATATTTTACCTAATATATTCTATTTAAAGGTAGTTTTATGCAAATATATTCTTATTAGAATACAAACAAAAAGATGATTAGCATCGCTAATCATCTTTAAGAATTCAAAAGGCAATACCCTTATCTATACTCTTTAAATGGCTCAAAAACCCATCCCTTAGAGGTTGGTGTGACTGTACCATATTTTTTTAATTCCTTCATACCAAAGTCGAATTGCTCTTCGTAACTTTTTCCTTGCAGCCACTCTCTCACGCGTTTCCCTTGAGAATAAGGTTGTTTGCTAGAATACAGACCACTAATCTTTTTATGAACACTATTGTCCCCGGAAGTTGGCACAGCTATTATATTACTGACCTTATTAATATCTTGTTTAGTAAAACCTGAATACTTCTCTTGGTTCTGTTCAACAATATGATGCCACTGGTTATCGCGACCATAAGTTTTTCCTGCTGGTCCCATATGTTTTTTTAACGTATCAAAGTTATTAAAACTTTTTTCAGGAATAACGGCTGGAACACGAGCATATTTAGTACTTGCCTTGCTACCAAGCTTAGAAGCAGTACTTAAAGTCTTGTTGGTGGTATTTACTGCCTTGACCATACCACCGCCAAGTATACCTAGTCCAGAGATTGTTCGATCCATACTAGATAAATCTTTTCGGGTAATTAAATCTTTACCTGTAGTAGAGTCATTAAAGGCTTTTATATTAGAAATAATCGGGAAGAAATCTACAAGGAAGGAAGCACCTTGTTGAACAGTTTTTAAATCTTTATTTAAATCCTCTACGTGGTTAACAACTTTGACATCTACAATTTGCTGGCCTTGAATTCTCTTAATAGCATTTAAATTTTTCGCTATTTTACTCATTTCTGCGTTAATATTTATGTTTTCCTTGTTAGGATACACAAGGCTGTCTACTCTGTCTAAAGACTTGTCCACTTTAGTGAAATAACTGTTAACAGTACCTACAGATTTATTCATAGTATCCATAGCTTTGTTAGCATTGTTTATAGCGGTATTCGCCTTATTAATGCTACTAACCATAGATTTCATTCCATCGTTTGCTTTGTTAATTCCACCAACCATTTGATCTAGACTGTTATTAGTGGATTGTAAATCCTTATTAAATTGAACCATTGCTTTATTAGCACCGTCAATACTTGAGTTAACTTGTCTCATAGCTGAGTTCATTGTATCAAGCGCTCTGTTAGCATCGGCCATAGCAGCATTCATTTCATCAAATGTTTTAATTAACTCGTTTTGAGTTTTGATCATCTCGTTTTGGGTTTTAATCATCCCATCCAAGGTATCATTTATTTCCTCAACGGTTTTGTTCATTTCGTTAACAGTTTTAATGCTACTATCTAAAGTGGAATCAATTAACTTAAAGGTTTTAACTACCTCATCCACCGCTCGACTTACAGACTTCCCAAACTCTGTATACTCTGTTTTAATTTCTTTTATTTTAGCTGTTATCTTAGCAAGTATTTTAGCTTTCTCTACCTTAATAGTGATGGATGATTTCGAGGAAGAATCTAATTTTTTATATTCTTCTATAAGTGCAGTAAGTGTGGCAAAATCCTTTTTTAAATCTCCGGTAAATTCGTATGTTGCCGCTTCTGCCCGGTTATCTTGTATGTAGTTAGGCAAGTTACAAAACGACAACAAGACAGCAATCAAAATAATACTTAGTATCTTTCTCATACTTATCCTCCTAAAAATGTTATTTATCCTAGTCTTTTCTAATAGACTTATAAATTTTAACATTTTTACCAAATGAGAAATATAAGCTTTAATACCCTATTTTTTTCTAATAAAAGGAAAATATAAACAAATATATTCTTTTAATTATATTAAATAAAAAAAGACGAAAAGCTTTTGCTAATCGTCTTTTAAATTTTATGCTAAAGGTAAAACTGTACCATTTATTACGAGATTAAACTCAATATTAAACAGTCTTTTTAGTGTCGCAGTTGTCTCTTCTTCATCGTCAGTAAGGCCTAGTCTTTCGAAGGTTTCAACGTCTTCTTCAGTAAACATATCATCGTCATAAGCCTCATCTGCAACACGGATATAATATTCCATTTTATCCTCTTCTTGCAGTTCGTTAAATATCTGTTTTGTTTCATCTGCAGTTTTATTTTGAACCGAAAGAATAAATTCTTCAATATTTTCATACGAACAAACCATAGCTGGATACATATCTATTTTCTCCAACAGTAATTGTTCTACTTTTTCTTTAGTATCTTCTGGCACAGAGCCTTCGAATATTTTTTCTCCGTTTTGAGTAATTTGAATTTTAATAAGTCGATAAGCCATTAATAATTGTTCCGCAGTAAATAATTGTTCCATTAGTGCACTTCCTTTTCTTTTATTTATACACTAAGTTTAAATCGGAATTTTAATAATAGGAAAAAAAACAAAAATAGAGTGATTTTATTTGTTACTAGACACAATATCCTACTTTATATAAGTTTTGTATTAAAAAAAGCAAAAGTATGAAAAGTATAATTAAAGGAGATTATAGCAATAAACTATTGTTATACGGAGGACAAGAATTTGCAAGAGAAAAACCGTCTAACCGCTCCTGAAATCTCTAATCTGTGGGCGCATTATCTACGTGAGACCTTATCACTGCGTGTAAATCAATATATGTTACACACAGTAAAAGATCCTGAAATACATAGTCTATTTCAATTAGCTATTGATCGTTCATTTAAACATATAGATACCTTAAAGAAGTTTTTTAAGAAAGAAAAGTTTCCAGTACCAAATGGTTTTACAGAGGATGATGTGAATTTAGATGCTCCCCCGCTATTTACAGATATGTTGTGTCTTAAAACTTTATTTATGATGAGTCAGCACGGCAGTAATGAATATAGCCTTTCTCATACTAATTCGATACGAAAAGATATCACATCATTCTATTATCAGTGCAATATGGATGCGATGGACCTCTTCCAAAGAGCTAAAGAACTTCTTATTTTTAAAAAATTCTATAAAGGACCGTCCGAATATATAACGCCGAAAAAGGCGACCATTATTAAGGATTATAGTTATGTAACAGATATTTTTGGTAGCCACAGACCCATAAACTCAGTTGAAAGCGGGCACACCTACTTTAACTTATACAAAACGCTCATTTCAAAAGCAATGATACTAGGATTTGCACAAGTAGCCAAAGATCCAAAGGTTCGTTCCACATTAGATAAAGCTATAGAGGCAAAGAACAAGAGCATCAAGGCATTCTCAACCCTCTTAGCAAAAGAGAACCTTCAAATACCTCAATCACTCGAAACAGAGGTAACGGATTCTACTGTTTCACCTTTTTCAGACAAGCTTATGCTTATGCAAGCCGGTTTTCTTTTCGGGGTTGCTGTTACTTACTTTAATGCCGCTCTCATCGCGAGTATGAGAGTTGATATTGCAGCTCATTGTGAAAAAGCGGCTTTAGAAAGCCTCTGGACTTTTAACCGTATCGGTAAAGTAATGATTGATAATCAGTGGATGGAACAGCCTCCTCAAGCAGATGCTCGTAAGAAGTTAAATGATTAGACTTATGTTCTCGATGAATAAAATGCGATACCACGGTTAAACTATTACAGGTACTGTAACAGTATCAAAATATCACATACCTTTTCTGAAAAAACTCCTTACCAACCGGCTGGAGTTTTTTCATTATGCGAGTTATATCATTCGTTACATATAGAAAAAACCGCCACTAAAAATAACAATATAGTAGCATTACTCTTCCACAGTAGCAGATTCACCCACACCCAATAGCAAACGCAATTGTTATGTCTTTAATTAGCAATACTAGCTTCTTCATTTAGGTATAATTACAGTTTTATATTTGAATTAAAAGTTGAGTGGTCATTATTCTCGATAAATGCTATAGAAAGGGATAAAACGTATGAAAACCTACAACAAAGGGAATTCTAAGAGTAATTAAATTACACAGAGGAAAAGAAATTGCAAGAAAAAAGCCGATTAACATCTCCTGAAATTGCAAATTTGTGGACGCACTATATCCGTGAAACATTATCTGTCTGTGTAAATAAATATATGCTTCACACGATTCAAGATCCTCAGATACATAGCCTTTTTCAAACAGCTCTTCACTATTCACATAAACACATAGATGCTTTAAAAGCATTATTTAAGAAAGAGAAGTTTCCTATACCTAAAGGATTTACAGATGAGGATATAAACTTAGAAGCTCCTGCTCTATTTACAGACGTTTTATGTCTTAAAATCCTTTATATGCTGAGCACACACGGACATAATGAACATAGCTTAGCTTTTACGACTTCCATACGCCAGGACATTGTAGATTTTTATTATCAGTGTAATCTTGACGCGATGGACATTTATAAAAGATCAAAGGATCTTCTTATTTCAAAACAACTCTACCAGCAACCACCCGCCTATATAACACCTAAAAAGGCGGGAATGATTAAACAATACCACTATGTAACAGATGTTTTCGGCAAGAAGAGACCGATGAATGCCATAGAAAGTGGACACACTTTTTTTAATTTAAACAAAGTAATGATTTCAAAAGCGATAATTCTTGGCTTTACACAAGTTTCAAAAAATCCAAACGTGCGGACATTATTAGATAAAAGTGTACAAGCTACAAATAAACATATAACTACTTTTTCATCTTTATTAGCCAAAGAAAATATCCATCTACCTAAATCAGATGAAACAGAAATTACAAATTCTACTGTTTCCCCGTTTTCAGATAGACTTATGCTCCTTCAAACAGGTTTCTTTTTTGGTGTAGCAGTAACCTATTTTAATGCAGCCCTCATTTCAAGTATGAGAGCTGACATTGCAGCACATAACGAAAAAGCTGCGTTAGCTAGTTTGTGGATATTTAATCGTATCGGAAAGGAAATGATCGATAATCAATGGATGGAGCAACCCCCAGAAGCAGATGACCGTAAAAAGTTAAACAATTGAATCTGATACCGTTTATTGATGAATAACACAAAAGATAGCGGGCAATATATTAAATGAATAGCACCTACTTCGCTATTCGAGGATATTTCGCAGAAAAAACCCTTCCCAACTCAGGGTTTTTTCTGTTTTTATGCCTTAATTAACATAATGCGCTTGAACATTTAAAATTGTTATCATACGCTTACCTAGATAGATACTATATAGCAAGGAGATTTACATTTGTATGAAACGAATTGATTATTTAGTAGAGGTGCTTAAATTATCAAAGGCTTTCGATAAAGCATTTAAAGAACTAAATGAAACGCTTGGAAGTCTTCTTTATGATATATACGAGGATTTGTCATTAGAAGAATTGCACATTTTATATTCTGAAGATATGCTGTTTGGAAGCCAAATTTATGAGAACTTATTAAGTTTTATAGATGGGGAAGAAAATGAAGAGTCATTTAGACAACGTTGCTATCTTACCAATCCTGAAATTAATAAAGAGATACCGGAGGAAGAAAAGCAATTATTGCTACGATGCATAAAGGATAAGGAACAAGCGACAGAAAAAAGATATGATGAACTTGCTAAAATTGGCCTATTGTTTAAAGTGGTAAGAGAAAACTTTTATCTAGAACCTTTAAAAGCATTATTAAAATAAATAGAATTTATTACACTGTGTTTAAAAAATGTCATTTTCAACCCTCAGATTTTAAAGAGAACAATTACCCATTTGACTGAGGTAACTGTTCTCTTTTTTTTACAAAAATAGTGATAGAGAAAGTGCTTTATATGTTTTAATTATAAATATAAGCAGATTTTTTATTTTAAATAATATAACTTGACTTAAACAAGGAAGAGGGTTTTATATGGTTGAGGTTTTGTCAAAAACAGAGGTCGAAAAACTAAAAAAGGCATTAACAAATGAACAAAAAGATTTCCTCGAAAATTACGTAAAACAAACTAAAAAAAGTAAGTGGATAGAAAGTCTTTGCCGTAAAAGAGGTTATTCTTTTAAAGAAGGAGACGCTATTCCTAGTTACGATAATTGGATCCTCGAGGATATGTTAGACGCAGGAAGAGGTAACAGAACCTATAAATGCGAGTGCGGAACACCATTGAGATATCAGTATATCGTTTACCATATAACAAAAGATATTACATACAAACTAGGCGAAGAATGTCTTAGTAACTATACAGGGTTAACTCCAGCAGCAATAAAAGATGTTCAAGAATCCTATTATAGCATTGACTTAGAAAGAGATGAGATTTTAGTTAAGTTTAAAAACAAAGACTTATTTAACATTTCTCGTTATAAGCATTTAGCTAAGAATGAAATAGTTTCTTATTACTTTGAACAAGTTAAACTAGGTCTTCCCCTTTCTTTAAGACAAATAAACAAACTAAAAAGACTAGATGCTGAACACAAACACGCCAAAAAAGGCAAAAAGGTTATTGCTTCTTTAACACAGAAACAGTCAGATCTATTACATTCTCTCCCTGATAAAGAACAAAAGGAACTAGTAGACAAAATAATTAAACAAGAAAAAAATATTATTAAAGAACTTCCAGGACTTACAGATCAAGAAATTAAAGATTTTTTATCTAATGAACTCCCCCTATTAGAACGACAAAAAGAAACAGTTGAGCTTTATCTTTACAACGAAAGCTTTTCTGGCACTAATGTCACCGATATAAATAAGTTAATGGATCGTCACTCCACTACTTTGAAGGCTATTCGTAAAAATGAGGACAATTTATCCCCAAAATTAAAAGAAGAGTGGAAGCAAGTACAAGATAATGTAAAAGCCTTAATGCGTGGGGAAGAATTTAATTACACTTCATTCAAGGTTACTATTCGCAATATGTGTATCCCGCTTCGTATAGAACCAGATATGTTTCTTTAATACATATAAAAGCCCCTTTCTTAGAAAAGGGCTTTTCAAATTGCTCCTGTGCCTTTTAATTTCTTTTATATGTTTATTGTTTACTTTCTTTATTATCGTTAGTGCAATTTAATTTAATTTTTTCTAAGACCTCATTGTATGTAGACCAAGATTTTCGATGGTGAGGAGTAAGGCCGTGCTCAATACAAGTATCAATGTGCTTTTTATTAATGTATCCGGCATTACTCTTCCAGTTATAGATATTGCCATACTCTAAATCAAGTTCCTCCATCCACTCATCTCGGAAAACTTTCCCAATAACAGAAGCCGCAGAAATGCCGTGACAATATAAGTCTCCCTTAATAACAGACTCTTGAGGTATTTCTATATAAACTTCTTCTGTGCCATCTATTAAGAGATAATCAGGTATAATTCTTAACCCCTCTACCGCTCGTTTCATTGCCAAGCGTGTAGCTTGTTTAATATTTAGACGATCAATTTCTTCTACCGTAGCATAGCCAATTGCATAATCAACGGCAATGTCTTTAATGATTGGAGCGAGCTTTTTCATTGCAGCCTTTGTCATTTTCTTTGAATCTGTTAAACGATTAATTGAAATCCCTTTAGGCATAATAGCGGCTGCCGCTACTACAGGACCGGCAAAAGGACCACGACCACACTCGTCAATACAAGCGACATATTGATAACCTTTTTTTCTTAATTCATTTTCTTTTTGTAGCGTACTCATTTCATCACCCTTTCTTTTTAAAGAAATTTGTATATGAAGAAAACTTACTGACTACATCAAGCAATGCTTTTTGTTTCTTTAGAAACTTATTTAATTTGAGCATCATAGCAGTTAATAAGAACATTAGAAACGTACTTATAAGTAAAAAAACAATACCTATAATAGACACAACAATTAATCCCACTTGGAGAATAGCGTCCATAACAGTATCCATATTTCATCCCCTCCTCCTTTCTTTCATTAAGAAAAAATTGGGTTTTTCCTCAAAACAACCAAATCAACATAAAAAAATAAAAAGACCGCATAGCGGCCTTTTAAAAATTATGTATTATTGATATCTTTTGCGTTCCCACTCAGAAATTGATAAGCGGAACTCATCCCATTCTTCTTCTTTTTCTTTAATGAATGTATTGAATAAGTGACCACCTAACACGTCTTTTACTAATTTGCTTCCTTTTAACTCTTCAACTGCTTCTTTTAGGTTACTTGGAAGAGTTTCAACACCCATTTCATTAACTTGATCTAAAGATAAAGCAAATAGGTTCGTTTTTTCTTCTTTAGGTGCCACTGCTTTCTCCTCTACACCGCGTAGACCCGCTTCAATTAACACTGCAAGTGCTAAGTAAGGGTTTGCCATTGGATCTGGGTTACGTACTTCTACGCGAGTAGCTTTTCCACCTGATGCAGGGATACGAACCATACAGCTACGGTTGCTACCAGACCAAGCTACATATACAGGAGCCTCATAACCAGGAACGATACGTTTGTAAGAGTTTACTGTTGGGTTAGTAATAGCCGCCATTTCTCGTGCGTGATTTAAGACACCAGCAATGAAGTGACGAGCTGTATCTGATAGGTGTTCGACTTTACCAGCAAATACGTTTTCTCCATCTTTAAATAGAGAGATGTTACAGTGCATACCTGAACCGTTAATACCTTGAATTGGTTTAGCCATAAATGTAGCATTTAAACCGTGCTTCTTAGATACGTTTTTAACAACGTATTTAAACATTTGGATGTTATCTGCTGTTTTTAATGCTTCATCATATTTAAAGTCAACTTCGTGTTGTCCTAATGCTACTTCGTGGTGAGCAGCTTCTACTGTGAAACCTAACTCTTCAAGAGCAAGTACAATGTCACGACGAGTATTAACCGCTGTATCAATTGGTGATAAGTCAAAGTAACCGCCTTGGTCATTTGGTGTTCCATCTGGTTTTAATAAAAAGAATTCTGGTTCAGGACCAACCATCACTTCAAATCCTAGTTTTTTAGCTTTTTCTAGTGTGCGAATTAATACATTACGTGGATCGCCTTCATATGGCTTTTTATCCGTTGTATGGCTATTACAGAAAATTAAAGCAACACGTTTTTCATCCTCTAATTTCCACGGCATTACTTGCACTGTGTTTAAGTCAGGTACTAAATACATATCACTTTCTTCAATACGTGAGAAACCATCGATAGAAGAACCGTCAAACATTACTTCTCCTTCTAATACACGATCAAGTTGAGATTTAGACAATTCAACGTTCTTTAGTTTTCCGTTAATGTCAGTGAATACTAAACGGATAAAATCTACTTCTTTTAATTTCTCTAATGCGATTTGGCTTGTTGTCATAGGTATACATTCTCCCTTAATATAAAGTGAAATTTCTTACTTATTACTTCGATGTCTATATATTTTCAGCATTTTAAATTTCTCCTTCTCGTGATGTAAGAAAATCTCACATAAAAATAAATTAAAAAATGAAGAGTTTTAGAACTCTTCATCGTCTCTCACTGCTTTGGCAGAGAATTGCTCTCTTTCCTCAGTGAATTTGGCGTCTTCCAACATTTCCGGAGTTATTTTTCCGTCTCTTGTGTACTCCACCCATTTTTCAATTTTGCTTAATTCATTAGATTTAATCCCTAACTTCTCAGCAATAATCTTTTTATCTAACACTTCTCTTTCTACAATGTTGATACAAAGTTCTACAGCATCATCATCTAATCCAGCTACGATAGCGGAATCGACACCACGATCTTTCATAATTTCTATCATTAAGTTTTTTAAATCTTTTGCTTCGTCTTGGTTAGCCTTAGCAGCCGTGCGTCTTTCTTCATATTGCTCATAAAGAGTTGTTAGTTCTTGTATGTAATCAGAGCTCATATGCTTCACCTCCGCTAACCCTTATAGCGATTTTCAGAGGTTTATAAAGTAATTTGAACTTTTTATTTAGAGTGAAACAAATAACACTTTCAATACGTATACATATATGTATAAAATTGTAATAAAAGGAGGTTTGTATGCGAAAGAAGGTTGAAAAGAAGTACTATAGCTTATTTACAGGTGAATTTACTGCTACCTTTGCATTTGCGGGAGTATGGGTGTTGTATTTAAAACTTTATAGTTCTTTAGAAGTTTACTTAATTTCATACTATTCTCTATATGCATTCACTTTATTGGAATTTATGTTACTTCAAGGTAGTTTGTATTGGTACCTTAAATTAAAACAGGCCCGACAAAATATATTTTCCAACCTACCTCTCAACCAGCTAAAGGTTTTCTACTTATTGAAGAAGTTAAATCTTTTTTTGTTTGCAATAGGAGCAATTTTACTGATCTATCAATTAGTTACTTTGCAGACTGAGTTGTTTTGGTTTATATTTCTTTATTTATTCGCACTCGTTGAATACATTAATTATTTCCACATTCGACTTTCTTATATGAGTCCTGAAGAAATAAAAGAATTTAGACGTCAAAAAGGATTTAAGCCTTCAAAGTTAGCTAAGGAACTTATTGAATATAAATAAAAAGATAAGCTGTTCACGAATAGGGTATTGTTAGCAATAAAATAGTTTTAAGAATTATATTTCCTACCGAACTGTTAGTTTAGATATACCACTCTTAGAAAGTCAGCAAGAAAGAAGGTCACATATGCAACAAACAGAAAATCAATCCCAAACTAAAAATACGAAGAAGGACTTTAAAACAAAGGACGCCATTATTGTATTTACTTCCTTTGCGCTGGTGTGTGCTGCTATTATTATTGTTCTTATAGTTTATGATGTATTTACTATACAGAAATTCCTATCATTTAATGATCCGACGATAATGTTAATTGGAGTGGCTGCCGCTTCCTCTGGTTTAATAGTGTTTGGTATTATTTTAACGGTCTTTATTCCTTCTATATATATTGATGATACGAATAAAAGCTATCAAAACGATTCATTACTAGGTATTGTTGTTTTTATGTTTCTAGCGGCATTATTTGAGGAACTGTTGTTTAGAGGTATAATCCAAAATGTACTCTTTGTATTTATAGAGCAACAATGGACTGCTATTATTATAGCAACCCTATTATTCTTAGCATTCCATACTCAATACTTTAAAAAACCTGTAATGCTATTAAACATATCCGTGCCAAGCTTAGTTTTTGGATGGATATATGTTGAGACAAGTAACATATTAGCTCCTTTTTTTGTCCATTTTACAATGAATGTAGTAATGACACTGCTATTTAAATACAAATTATTGAGTATTAACGGCCAATAGACATTAGACATACCAAATTTGGAAACACTAACCCTCTATAACCTTTGTAAGAAAGTAAATAAAACAATTTACCTAAACAAAGAATTATATAGTTGCAAATAGAAAAACAGCTTATTTACCTGCCGTAGATAAGCTGTTTTTCTATAAAGTTTTATTTATTAATTTTTATCGACAAACCCAGTTCCTTACTAATATCCTGTGTTAGTTTTGCGAGTGGGCGTTTTCCTAAATTTTCGGGTGTCATATAATTTAAAAACACACTTTGTAAAACTTCTTCTTCATTATTAAATATATAGTCAAATTCATCTTTTAGCTCTTTAATTCTTTCTTCTGTATACATTCTGCTCACTTTAATTATGTCTACAACAATATCGCGATGACTATCATAAAGCCTTTCTAATTCAAAAGCGTTTATTGAGTTCTCCACTTTTTTTCTTAACTTTTCATCTGTTGTATTAATATTAAAGGTAAGCTTAAACTTACTGGATTGGCCAAGCAAGAATTTGTAACTGTCATCATCGGCATAATTAAAATCTGTACTAAATGAAGCAACTTCTAAAAACTCTTCATCGTATGGATGTATTGCGTCACCCTCATAGAAATCAACTGTTCCTTTCATACTCCTATTACATACAGCACAAGAAGGAATTAAGTTATATAACGATACACCTAAATATTGATATCTTGACTTAGGATAATAGTGATCAAAATCAGGCCTAGTCTGCTTTCCTTGCCCATCTATTTTTCTTAATGTTGTGGTAAATGACCTATTACAGTATGGACAAACTCCAACTTTTAAACAATCCGCTAACTCATAAGCCGACCAACCCACGGCAGCTTCACTAAAAGAGTCATAATCAAAAATACATTCTAATACTTTTCTATGGTTCTGCCATTTACCTTTAAGAATTTCTAAGTCGTCATAGAATTCAGCTATTGATTCTGGTTCTTTTCTATCTAAATGATTATACAGCGAACTATTGAGAACAAAGTCATTCATCGCCGGTTGAAAATCTGAATCCGTCCACCTTCCATCCACATTCCTTTTTCTTTCCTTATCAATTCCAGAAAATTTGTTAATCGAAACGTAGTAATACTTTTCAATCTCACTAATTAATTCTACCAGATCTTCTCTTTTACCTATGAGAACCTTTTCCACATTTACCTTTAGATATTTAAGCAAATTTATTAAATTCGTATTACCTTCCTTTTGTATTCGGCTCCCTTTCCCTTTCGCTAACCGTTTCCGATTTTGTGCTTCCTGTATTTCCGAGTTTATTTTGTTTAGAACACTTGTTTTGAAATGTTTTAAATGAAGGTTTTCAACGATTGATGGGTCAGCTAATTTAATCTTTATCATTTTTTAACCCCTTGTCCGATTCTCTTATAATTTCTTGTATGCTCCCTCTTATGTTATAAGGAATATCAGGGTTTTCTAACAATTTCTTTAGCGATTTTTTTATTTCACTTTCTTCATTATCTTTTGGGTAGTGTTTATCGTACATAGATTCTAGTCTTGTTCTAATTACTGGTTCACCAATAGCTTTTATTGTCTGTTCTACTTCATCTTGCGAAAGTTTCTTTCTCTCTTTTAATTGGTATGAGTGGTCTTCACTTTCGTCTGGAAGCCCCCCTAAATTACGTACAATATCCTTAATCTTTTGTTCTGAAAACTTTCCGATTGTTGCATCCATAAAAAAATTACTTATTAATAAGCTGTGAATATTTGACGCAAACGTCTGCTCAGGTTTGTTTACAACCTGTGTCTTCCCATCAATTTTTTCTAAGTAAATAATGTTATTCGTAGGAATATCGGCAATTATAAAAGGGACATTTGTTGCCATAATAACTTGTATTGTCTTAGCTGTCGTAAATGCCAAAGGTAAAAATTCTATAAGATCATTTATAATTCTCCTTTGCCATTCCGGATGCAAAGAATGTTCTACTTCATCTAAAAGTATAGATAGATTTATACCACTATCCTTCATTTCACAGTTAGGGTTCTTGGCTCTTTCTTTTGCTTTATCAGCATTTATTTTCTTAAACTCTTTTCCTAATGCGTAAAATCTAGAGTACATTCCTAACAATGCATTTTCTCCCGTACTAAGACCTGCCCAATCTATCTTTATAAAATCACTACCAGTCTTTATGGAGTTATACTTATCTAAAAAATCTTTTAAAAGAGGAAGCCCCCCTAAGGTCAAATCAACCTCAACTAATCCTACCCTTTTGCTATAAGAACCTTCAATTTCAAACTTCCCATTAACTTTCTTAAATGTCGTTAAGGGTGCTGCGTCTTCTTTTATAATGATTGCTGGGTTATTTAAAAATTCCGTATTAAAATAAGAGATAAATTCCTTGTAGCTCTCTGTCATATCATTAAACTGTTTATCATTAAAATCACTTAATGCATTTTTATTATTATTTGAAAATTCTTTTAAAAATGTGATTGCCCGGGAATTAAAGTGATCAATTATATTAAATAAATCCTCTACAACATCCAATTTTGTTATCTTAGTCTTTAACAATTCATCTAAATCATCTAACTCTCCAGGTTTAGATAATGATTTTATTAAAAACCTTCTACCTTTATCATAATTAATAAAGTAATTCACATCTTCAAAATAAGAATCTAAAATTCTTCTCAAATAAGTCTGCCGCGCTAAATTTAATACTTCGTTGTCTACTTTTGGGTCATATATGCTTTCAATATAATTATAAATTTCATTTTCAATGGTGCTAACAGTCTCTCCTTTTCTTTCTGACCTTAAGAAATTTTTCATTTTAGCATTTTTTAATGATTCAACACTTTCCTGTCTTCTAAGTATATAATCTAAATTCAAATATGCTTTAGTAGGAAAAAACTTGTGTTTCTCTATGAAGATTTTACCAACTTCACTCTCTAGGAGTTGAATTCTTTTTTTATTTTCACGCACATAATATTCTCGTAAAAAACCTATATTAAATTGATTATTTTTTGTACTTAAATGGTTCGGCATTGTAGGATCAAAATCTTCCGACAGCCTATTTCCGTTGTCTAATTCATAGTCTATTTCGTTTAGTATACCTTTTGTGGATAAGTCGAAGTATTCAAAATCTATTAATGTTCTCTGATTGTAAAAATTAGTATCAAATGCATAAGAAAAGTAGATACAAGAAGTATCTTTCAAATACGGAAATTCCTTTATTTTAACTACATCTACTCCTAAGGCAAGTTGTACCTTGTTACCACTATAGCTTGTTGGATTGGCAATATTATATCTTTCTTTTAAATTGTCACCTATATATATTATATTTTCTTTGTTACTGTCAGTAGTGTTGTCGCTATGCTTTCCGTTGACATTTTTATCATAAGTGTTTGGTACGCTATTGTTAAATTTAACATTACTGAGATGTCCTTCATCCTTTGTAAGTAGGTCTTTATGATAAACAATTTTGTACCCATTCTCGTTCTTTGTTACCAAAATTCTTTTATGATTATTTAACTGTCCATTATCATCTGCTTTAGCTAGAATAGCTCCGTGCACATAGAGACTCTTAATTTCTTCTAAAAACGTACTCTTACCTACACCATTCCTCCCTACAACAGCTGTTATATTTTTAATTACTTCATCACTATAGACGTTAAAGAAGTTATTTATGTTTAATTCATTTTCTTCAACTTTTAATTTCTTGTCCTCATAGCTATAAGAAAAAAGCAACTCTCCTCCAAAGTTATATCCTTTATTTTCAAAAGTATATCCTAAACTCTCAGTCCAGTAATAACAAATCTCCACAGCATCCCGCTCCTAATTGCTCTATTTTGCTTATATATATCTATAGTTGAAAACGAGCATTTATTTAATTCGAACTAAACTATGTATCTAATTCGGTTTCTCTATATGAGAAAAAAGTTTCATATATCAACCTAATAATTACTTTATACCTTCCATAAATTTTCGTAAATACTTTATTTAATATATAGAGGAAAATTTATACTGGTTTAATGATTTGTAATTACAACGCAGAAAGAATGGAAATAATCTCTATAAAAAAACACCTATTATCTATATGACAAGATAATAGGTGTTTAAGCACTCGTAGATTTTAGTTGCTACTTGCTGTTTTTGCTTTCTTAATATTTACGACAAACGATGCACACATTGCTATAGCCGCAACATACGCAAAAACACTAAATGCCGGAGTATGTATTGAAACTATGTGATCTGTCTCAAAAGAATATGCATACAGACCAACTAAAAAGATAAAAGGCATTATTTTATTATTCCCCCACCCCCTTTGAGATTTATAAGCATATTACTTGTTAATGGAATATATTTAAAATTTAATCTTATTTTTTATAACTGTGCAGAGAGCTTTATAAGTATTTGTTTTTTCTAATTACTCCTCTTTTCTAAATGATACATTTAGAACTCTACTAACATTTAAGCTAAATTATCAAGTGATAAAGTAAAGAATAACCGCTACCGCAAAGCAAGGTAGGCTAAGTAACAAAGTATTAATGGAAGCCTTAAATCTAAAATCTCTAGTTTCAGCTGTATCGGAAGCAAAGTTTGCTCTTAGTCTGTCTCCATTAGCAACCGAGCCAGATACAAGTGCAGAACAACCGATACATACAAGACCTATACTTCCTATCAATAAATAGGCTCTTTCAAAACTACCCCATAATATAAAAGTTGCGATGATACCTAATATAGCCAATCCAATTCCGTACAATAAATATTTCATAGTATCACTCTCCTCTATATTATTTTATACGAATAAAACTCCCATTTTGTTTCATTTTATCTTAAATTTGTAATTAAATTATCTTTGTTAATGTTTAATTTTAATGCTGAAGATTGAAAAACAGCACCTTAAAAATAAAGGTGCTGTTTTTTATATGGCCTTTTGTATACTTTTTCTTTTTAATACCCTCTTAATGACAAAGGATACTAATAATATAACTCCAAGTACTCCAGAGCATAACATAATAAGTTCGGAATTGGTTAGTGAGAGTAATTTCGTGAAGTAAACCGAGTAAGATAACACAGAGGATGTAATTAATTTAGAGACGGAGGCTACTACTAAAAACTTTTTAAAGGAAACACCACTTATACCAGCACCCACACAAATAATTTCATCAGGTAACACAGGAATAACAAACATAAGTGCTAAGATAAACGTTTCATTTTTTCCTACATATTCTTGATACCTATTTAAGTGCCGCTCTTTAACTAACTTTAGGACTAGCTTTTGTCCCCCTACCTTTGCAATGACGTACATTACAATAATCCCGCTGATTGTTCCTAAAAAGCTTAAGTAGGTAGATGCAAATGATCCAAGTATGGCACTACCTGCCGATACCGTAACAATTTCAGGCACAGGGAGTATAATTGGTTGTAAGAAACAAACAGAGAGATAAATTAACTTGGCAGCGGATCTATGTTCTCTTAACATATTTCCCATATTGGTTGCACTTAATAGAGGTAAGAATTGATTTGCATAAGGTAGGACAATGATAGCAATAGAAACTAGAAACAGTAAGAAAATACTCCATCTAGATAATCTTAATACCATATCCTTATGTGAAATAGCTCCATATATATTTATAAGAGCTATACTAGTCATTACAGCTATATAAATAATTTTATGACTTAGATGTAACACAGAAATAAACGTAAACAACGAGTAAGCAGCTATACTAATAAGCGATAACAGAAACAAAAACTGTAGTAGCCACTTAATTCTACTATAGGCCAATGGAGAGCCCCCTTATATAAATTTGCTAATACATAGAGTTACTACTTATAACCCCTATATACCTTTTAATTTTTTAAAATATATTTTATAGTTCTATCGTTTTGGAACAGGCATATACTTAATTGAGAGATCAAAAAAGGGACTAGCTATCACCAGTCCCTTAGTATCATCTTACGTAGAAGAAAGAATTGGATAAAGAAAGTTAGGATATTATGTTGTGACAATACCAACACTATTTTTATAGCAAGTTGATTATATTAGTAAACAGTATTAGTATCAACAAGCCCTTGATCTTTTAATTGTTGTACTGCATCTTTTAATAGAATATTTCCGTCACCTTTGTATTTCTCCATTAAATCTTCAATGTCCTCAATTCTATCTTCTTTAATAGCCTTTCTAATTTCCTTATTAGGAAAGAGTACTTCATATGCTGGAACAACACCGCCACCAATTTTAGGGATGAGGCGCTGGTTAATAATCATACGAATGTTAGAAGCTAATTGAGAGCGTATATTTTGCTGTTGCATTACAGGAAAAACACTTACCAGGCGGTCAATTGAGTCTGCACAAGTGTTAGTATGTAATGTACAAAATACGATGTGGCCTGTACTACTTGCGATAATACCATTTTCTATCGTCTCAAGCTCTCGCATTTCCCCAATAAGGATTACATCTGGATCACGTCTTAAAACGTCTTTTAGTGCTGCTGAGAAACTAGGGGTATCAAAACCAACTTCTCGTTGAGTAATAATTGAGTTTTCTGATGACCTGTGAACAAACTCAATTGGATCTTCTGCCGTAGCAATATGAACACTCATATTTTTATTAACATAATCGATTAGAGATGTTAATGTAGTGGTCTTACCGCTACCAGTAGGGCCCGTAACAAGAATAAGACCTGTATCACGCTTAATTGTTTCAACTACTTGCTCTGGTAAACCAATTTTGTGTAGTGGAATAGCTTTATCACTTAAGCGACGAATAACTAATGTGTATTCTCCTCTGGCTTGTGATAAGTTCCCACGAAAACGTACACCAGAGAATGTTACGGCAAAGTTAGCAGATTTTAATTCGTGGAAGTTATTAATTTGATAATCATCAATAGCTTTAGATTCAATTAACAATTTAAAAATATCATTACCTCTAATAAACTTTTGTGTTTTAACAATCTTTTTATGCACCCTAAATGTAACTGGGTTGTTATGAACTAAGTGAAGATCACTTGCATCAATTTCAATCATTGTTTTAAGAAACTCTTCAAACATATTCTTTGGTTCCGCTAATATGGGTTTATCAGACATATTATATACCTCCAAAAGGCCAAAAAAAGACCGCTTCTTATACAGAAGCGATACGAACATAACGTTCAAATAAAGTTTTTGTAAGAGAATCCGTTTGTTTTTCACACTTTATATTCTCGTATTCCTTTTGAATTTTGGTGTCGCTCCAATTTTCCTTCTTGGCTTTCTTCTCGAGATTTTTAATATCATCCTTATATTCATTTAAGTACATTTCAGCCGCTTCAATTCCTTGCTCATTTTTAATTTTTTCTAAGATAACAATATGGCTCATTTCGTGCAGAAATATAAACATTTCGTGAGGAGTCAGTATTTCATTTTCCTTCTTATGTAGGTAGACAAACAACTCATAATCAATACAATTATCTTCAAACGAAATTTCCACTTTGCTGTTTAAATAATCTCCTTCTTTAACCCACACACCAATTCTTTTCTTATTAATATGACTGAAATCCGATAAAACATTATTCATTAGCATATGTAGTTGTTCTATAGCTTTATCCATATATAGGCCGACCTTATTTCAGTAAGTCAGCAGCTCTTTCAGCTAGGGTAGAGCGTTCAGTTTTTTCTAATTTCATAACACCTACATAAGGTTCTTGTTTCATTCTTTCAATAACAAACGTTAAACCGTTACTTACAGAGTCGATAAACTTATTATCAATTTGTTCAGGATCTCCAATTAGTACAATTTTTGTTCCTTCTCCAGCTCGAGTAATAATAGTTTTCACCTCGTGACTTGTTAAGTTTTGTGCTTCATCAATAATAATGAATTGATTTGGAATACTTCTTCCACGGATATAAGTGAGGGCCTCAACTTCCAAGTAAGGTAACTCAGCTACAATTTCATCAATTGTTCTTCGTTCTTTAACTGCCGCAGAAGCTTTTTTGTCTTTTTCTTTATCGAGGTTCTTTTTAGAAGATTGATTGTAGATGTATTCGAGGTTATCAAAAATTGGTTGCATCCAAGGTCTTAATTTATCTTCTTTTTCACCAGGTAAGAAGCCGATACCATTTCCCATTTCAACAATAGGTCTTGCTACAAGTAATTTATCGTAGTGAC
>Ga0209463_1000252_pt1 | contig 48853 bp, 44 predicted proteins | sample AgamicMgSfrz_FD_187169 | JGI IMG/M metagenome (GOLD analysis project Ga0209463, IMG submission 187169) | Agave microbial communities from Guanajuato, Mexico - Mg.Sf.rz (SPAdes) (version 2) | ecosystem: Host-associated > Plants > Phyllosphere > Phylloplane/Leaf | place: Guanajuato, Mexico...
TTTATTATTCGTGTTTAGAAAGGTTATCTTTTGTTTTGTCCCAGCCTCTTTTACTTCATTTGCATCCATGTATCAATATAATGGACAGCAAGATTAACGTTTTCTTGCGGATATGCTTTTGCTACTTTTGCAAGCTCGTTTTTCATATATGCTTTACTTTTTTCATAAAAGCTGATATTGGAACCCTCTGCTGACTCACCAGTTTCGACACCAATATTGATTGATTTGCCTGCATCCTTCGCATACTGTACTTCTGCTTTCACAAGTGAATTAATGCCGTTTGCACCTGATGCTGTATTTCGGTATGCCATAATTGTGACAGAATCTGTGTTTTTGATTGCCCATTTCGCAAGATTGCTTTTTCCATATGTGTTGGCAAATGTAATTTCATCAAACCAAAATGGCATATCAATACTTAAATCTAAGCTTAAATTAGTGCTTAACTGACTACTACGCTTAATCAGCTTCTGATAAGCTAGTACAACATCATCTCTGTCTGTGTTCCATTCTGTTAATATATACGGTTCAACATCAAGATGTACACCACTGAAGCGTTGATTTGCAGCACTGTTCTTTTGGTAATTCTTTAGCCAAGTAAACATGCTGTCCGCATATGCTTGTCCGCCTGCCAATGCCCATTTCGAAGCACCGTCTAATGCATGAACACTGATATCGTTTGTAGTAGCTTTAGCAATAAACTGTTGATATGTTTTCCGTTCAACCTCTTGGTCAATTTGCAGGTACACGTCTGTCACACTATTTTTCACAAGGAAATTAATGACTTTATTTTGTCCAGCTGCGGTTGTTAGTGACCATGGATTCCAAATCCAAGTTGCATTTGTTTTGCTGTTTACAGCAGCATTTGTATGGATAGAAGGTAGCATTAAGCCCACCACCAAAATTAAAATTGCTAGTTTCTTCATTATTATACTTCTCCTTTAGAAAAGCCTAGACCAATCCAAAGGAGAAGTCTGGCAGCTTGGCAGCCATTTGTTTTTATAAACGGTTAGGCCCATAGCTTTGCGTCCTTGCTTTTCAACAAGTTTGCCCTTTTCAGATATATTTTAGTTATCTATATTATAGCGTCATCCAACCTTTTTTCCTAGTACTTTTCTCACAATGAATAGATGAAAATTATGGTAAACAGGGATAAATTACTTAAAATACTTTTTTTCATAAGCTTGTCAGTCAGAAAAGATATTTCTAGTTTACATAATAAAATTATAATCACCTTTGTTCAATTGCTTTACAAACCTCTATCGTTAATTCCTGTGTAATTTCATCTAATTTCGGCTCAAGCACACTATTAACCATCGGGGCAAATGTACCAAATGCGTTAATTTCTAAGTAACCGGTCATTTTCGTTTGCGTTTCTCCAACCTGCTGTGCTGAAAAATAGCCGCTCCCGATAAATTTTTCATTTATTCCTGTCAGCTTAAAAGAAACTTGAGATGGTTCCTCCCATTTCAGTATATCTATTCGTAAAGAAATTTTTTTCTTTATGAAGCCGATATCTGTCTTAAATTCCCATGTTGAAACTAAATCAGAGATGATCTGATGCTGAATATAACCAGGAACTAACGGAGCCCAATTATCCATCGACCTGACAAAATCCCAGACTTTTTCAAGCGGTGCTTTAACAATTACACTATGTTTTTTACTAGGCATTGCTCACACTTCCTTCTCTTCATGTCTATTACTATGCATATTCATATAGGAAGAAAGTATGTTTGCCAAAAGGATTTTTAATTAGTTTACATAATATAATTATTGTTTCTTAATAAAAGTAATCTGATAACTCCATTTCCATCGCTTTTTCCTTTTGATTATCAGACACATGTGTATATTTTTGGGTTGTGTTTAAATTGGTGTGTCCTAACAGCTCTTGAATGGTACGAATATCTCTTCCGTCCCTAACGAGGTGTGTTGCAAAGCTATGTCTCAGCTTATGGCTGGAAATAGACTTTTGCTTCCAATTGTATTCTGGGTATTCCTGTTCAATACTGTCGCAGATTCGCTCTGTTATTTCCTGTATCCGTCTTCTAGAAATCCTTTTTCCTCGTCTTGAGATAAATAAGGCATCCTCATTTCCTCGCATCGGTAGAATTCTATCTTCCTTTATATAAGCCATTAACTCCTCATAAAGCTTTATAGGCAACGGAATATATCTCGTTTTATTCCCTTTCCCTAACACCTGCAGTCCTCTTTTTCCAGTTTGAATCGAGGAGATATTCAATATATGTATCTCGGAAACGCGCAAGCCAGCAAAAGCCATCAAGCCCATCATCACCTTATTTCTTCTTTGATGCTGCTTTTGAGATACAATACTGATCATATCAAAAAATGCCTTCAGCTCATCCTTTTCTAAATAACTCGGCAACTTCCCTTTTTGCTCCTTTGCACTTTCTAATTCAGCTGCAATGTTTTTATGAAGTAACTCGTAATCCATCAAGCACTTAAAAAACGATCTTAATGCCGTCAGTCGTCTATTCCTTGATGTGGCACTATTGCCTCGCTTCGTTTTCAATTCATTCATAAAAAGAGTAATATGCAGTTTTTTCACATCATTCAATTCTACTTTTTCTTGTTTTTTACGAGTCATAAATTCTAAAAACAAGTATATATCTCGTACATAGTTCTCCATTGTAAACTTACTGTAGTCTTTATTATCCATTTCTGTTTTAAAGATAGTGACTTCTTCCTCATACCATTCTGCCAATAACCGATTATCCATCTCTAATAAACCACCAATCTTCGACTTTTATCTATTATTTATTATACTATATTCCTTAAAAAACCGCACATAAGAGATATTATGCGCGGTAATGCAGTCAAAACTGCTACAAAGGAATTAAGTTAGCATCTGCGTGTTATGACCTATTTAATTTATTACAATTTATTGGGATAATTAGTAGAAATAACAAGCTGTCGAAAGCTTATATATGAGGTGTTTCCAATAAAGATTCTGTTTTGGTCAATTGGCATTTTAAATTTAGCTGATGGAATATTGACATATATCGGTATGCACCTCCAGCTGATTGGTGAAGCAAATCCGTTAATGAGTTCCATTTGGGAGCTGTCTCCTTATTTGTTTTTATGCTGTAAAATCGCTTTATCGATTTTTCTGTTTATTCTAGCCGCTTATTTCACAACAAAGCATGTGAAGACCTGGAGATTGATTCTATCTATACCGCTACTATTATATGTGAGTATATTCGCTGTCCATCTTACTTGGATTACATACGCACTTTAAAGTTTAATATAATTATATTATGTAAACTAATAATATCTGTCCACAAAGAATAACTCCTTATCGACGAGATAAGGAGTTTGTTTTTTAAATAATTTTTCTGCCAAGCTGTCCTAAAGCATAATGAATGCCATGCTTTAATGTTTGGAAGCAGTCAAATTGTGATAAGTTAATGTTTGCCTGTGATACGACGATGCTCAGTTCTGGTGATATTCCAACTAAAATTGTTTTAATTCCAATTAGGTTAGCCGCTGAACCGATTTTTTCTAAAAGACTTGCTGTATGCTGACTAATATCTCGATCCAAGCCAGTTAAGTCTAAAACTAAATAACTTGCTTTGTATTGAGGCAAATTATTCAGTGTATTTGTTACGAGTAATTCTGAACGATCTTCATCATACTTGCCTAGTAGCGGAACAATCACGATGTCATCATGGACAGGTATAATCGGAGAGGAGATTCTTTTAACAAGGTCTTTCAGCTCTTTTGTTTTTTCCTCCACAACCTGCTCCAATTGAGATATCTGTTCTGATTCTTTCTTTCGCGCCAGTTCATGGATATTGTCTGATACAGTTATATTGGAAGGGAAATACTCGATGATACTGTATTCATAGCCCTCAAGCTGTTCCTGCACAACCTTATACCAAATATTTGTACCGAATAATTTTGTGAAAATCCCTGCATAATGTGCAGCTAAAAAATGACCGCCTTTTTTCTTGCCTTGTTCAACGTTTATTTTATGTTCCCAGCTGTCTTTTATATGTGCTGTTAATGTTTTGTTCGTGAAATCCAAGTCAAGGATATCTGCTAAGCCCCAGCCTGCAGATGCGTATGTAGCTGTTATGAGAGTAGCTGCTTCCCTCACATCCACATCCTTCATCTTTTCAAAGTAATCACCTACAACAAGCCCTTGTCTAAAGCCTGTAGCTTCAAATACTAAGGTGGATGCCTCCTCACCGGAAATTTCCTCAATTGTATCAAAAAAAGTTCTCATTGCACTGGAAATCCAGAAAAGTACAGAATCTTGTTGTTCAAATATAAACCTGCCTTTTTCTAATTCCCATTCAAAGTTTAAACCACCAATATTAATGGACGAATTATTGCTCATCTTATTCCCCTTCATACGCTCATTTTCTTTTTCTCTATTTATGTATATTCACCTTGCATATATACACCTTTTTACCTGATTTTAAACCTATATTTGCATTTTTTTTGCTGATGTTGTCGTTTAATTTTAACTATTACCCTAAGTTTCACCTTTTGTTATTATAACTAATCCGCAGCAAATTCATATGAAATTTTTTGTATCCTCTCGCCCGAATTGTTTAATAATAAAAACATTATTCATTCATGGAGGAGTGGAGCACGAATGACCTATTGTGAATTAAAACAAACTTATCTTAATGTCGCTGGAATTAATTTGTATTGTGAATACATAATAAATGAAAAACCACCGATTGTTCTTATCCATGGCTTTGCATCCTCAACCTATACCTTCCGCCGAGTTATCCCTTTTCTGCAGAAGCACTATTCTGTCATCGCCATCGACCTTCCTGGCTTTGGAAAAAGTGATAAATCCACCTCATTCATTTATAGCTTTCAAAACTATGCAAAGCTATTGCTAGAATGTATGAATCAGTTTGGATACTCTAATTTTTCTATTGTAGCACATTCTATGGGAGGACAAATAGCCCTTAATATGGCATTACTCGCTCCAGAGAGAGTAAGTAAATTAGTTTTATTATGCAGCTCTGGTTACTTAAAGCGGGCGAGAAAAGCGCTTATTTACACTTCCTATTTACCGTTATTTGATAAACTCGCCTATTATTATGTGCAAAAAAAAGGAGTTAGACATCATTTAAATAATGTGTTTTTTGACAAAACATTAATCAATGATGAAATGATTGAAGAATTCGGTAAACCATTGAGTGAAAAAGGATTTTATAAAGCTTTAATCCGTCTTCTTCGTCATCGCGAAGGGGATTTATTGCCAAACCAGCTTCAAGATATTCATGCCCCCACACTATTAATTTGGGGTGAGGAGGATCGAGTTGTTCCATTGGAGATAGGCAAACGGCTTGTTCGTGATTTGCCAGACGCACGGTTAATTACCTATAAAAAAACCGGCCATTTAATTACAGAGGAACAGCCTGAGCTTGTCTTTAAAAATATTATGATGCACATGGTCTAACAGGCACAGGTACATAAAAAACTAACTTAAAAGGTAATCCTTCAACGGCCTTTTAAGTTAGCTATTTGAGAGTACTTTAAGAAAGCTTTTCCTTTGCTTCTTCATAATAAGGTTCCCCAGCGTCTAAAATAAATTGAAGAATGTCCTCTGCTGCCTTTGTATTAATAAAATTCCGTTGACTTATTATCATTTCATTTAGCTTTTCCCCATTATTTTCGAGTAAATTGGCTAATGTATCTTTTATTTCCTTTGGTTTTTTGCACACTACTCCTAAATTAGAGTTCTCGGCAAAGCTTGGATTATCCTCTTCTTGACCAGGTAACGCACCAGTAATAATAAGTGGCGTATTTGTGGCAATTGCCTCAAACATAACATTCGGGCTTCCTCTTGTAAACGCAATATCAGCTGCTAGCATTAAATCTTGAATGTTTTTTGTAAACCCATATATTTCGACGCGATCGCCATATTTGGATTTCAGTGACATTTCGAGCTTTGTTTTGAGTGTTGTATTTTTTCCAGCTACTATTTTAACGTGGCACTCGAAATGATCCAAGAGATTTTCTGCTATTTTTTTCATATTCCCTACACCTTCACCACCACTCATAATCAAGCATGTTAATGACTGTCCTTCCCTATAAAGCTTACGCGCATTACATTTTGGAAAAAAGCGCGAACGTACTGGAAACCCCGAAACCTTTATTTTTTCATCTGGAATTCCAAATTCAATACATTTATTTTGTGCTTCATATGTAGGGCTAATTATGTAATGGGCCCTTTTATCTGCCCAAAGTGGAAAAATGTTAACAAGGTCAGCAATAAGTGTAAAAAACGGAATTTGGATTTTTTGCTTTTCTAATATATTTAAGATGGAGCCATTAAAGTTAGGATGAACAGATAAAATCATATCCGGCTGGATTTCCTCTAGTAATTTGAGAAAGTTTTCCCTAATCAATGATTCGATAAAATTGTCAACTAGCTGCGGTTTTAACGCAGATAACTTCCAAATCATCTTCCAAAGATGCTCTGAATTTCTGATGATTGGCCCGTAGGATTGGCCAATTTTTAAAAGCAATCGTTTACCAAGAGAAAATCCATCTACTACAAAGATTTCGACATCTTGATAAGTTTGGACTTTTTCGCATAATGATTCTGTAATACTTTTATGACCGTGTCCTGTAATATCAGAAGAAATAATCAGTAATTTCTTTTCCATAAAATCAGCCCTTCTTTAAGATGCCGTATTTTTTAATTGTTTGATTACCTGCTTGTATTGTTTTAAGGAGTATAATGTGCCGATAAAGCCTTCATTCATCTTATGGTCTGCTGATACTGCAATGATTGTAAGAATAGGAAAGAATTTATTTGTGCGAAATCGAAGATCCTTCCAATAGACTAGGTAGCCATTTTTACGTTTTAGTACAAAAGGATAGGCGTATTGGGTACTTGATAGAAAATCTGAAACAAGTGGATGGTTTTTGCTTTCTGACACTAAATCAGGAAATGTAATTTTTTTAACAAGAGAATGATCAATAGTAAGACTGCCCTTTGTGAAAACGCCAAATAAAAAATCTTCTTTCGTTTCGATAATGACATCCCAATGAAATAAGGAAATACGAGGAATCAATTTAATGCGTATAGAGTTTTGAAAATGGAGATGCAAATTTCTTTTTACTAACACTGTGGAAATGGTTCGAACAGCTAGGTACAGGAAAATAAAAAGATAAATAGTTAAAAACACTTCACCCATTGCAAAAAATGGCAGAAGGGAAAATCCAAATAAATGGACTACTAGAATAGTAGGATCTACTAATGGGAGCGAGTCAAACGCAATCCACTTTTTGGAGAATGGAAGTAAAACTTGGGTTCCATGTACATTAAATAAATCAAAAAAAACATGAAGTATAACTGCTAAGAAAGTCCATAAAAATAAATGGAGAAACGATGCCTCTGGCAAAAAGGCATAAATTATACCTGAAACCGCAATACTCCATAGTGGTAATGCAAACAAAGAATGAGATGTAGAACGATGATTGCGGATATAACTGCCTTTTCCTTTCATGCGATAAATATAGTCAAAGTCTGGAGCGTTCGAACCAATTACTGTACCGAATAACACCGCTTGGGACAAAGCAGCAGAATTAGCGACAGCAGGATCAATGTGAGCGAGTGCTGCTAATCCTAAGCCCATGATGATGTGTGAACTCGTATCCATTTCATCACTCCTTATCATTGTTTAACAACATTAATATGTATAGGTTTTGTCTTCACGTATAATAAATCACCCCCCATATGTTCTTCATTATATTTGGTATGTGTTCCTTCATTCATGGTTTAATGTAAAGATTATGTTTAGATTCTTTCCGTTTGTATTTAGATTTACAGTTAAGACTGTAGTGATGGTGGATCCACATTAGTCATTTAACTAGAGTGCTTGCAAAACCTCCATTTAGCATTCTCAAAGCTCAGCATTTTTCAGGTATACCTTCTCGTTTTAATCTGTTGTTACTATTTAAATACGTATTTTTTTACATATATTAGGTGTTTGCTCACTCTGTAGCAATAAGCATGGCATATACTAGGAGGACAGGAATGCTTGGTGCTATTTTTTAAGAGTGTTCATACAATAGGTATAGACAGTACTTCATTAATTATGTTTAGACGTTTGAAGGAGGGGCTATGATGGCGGAGAAAAGTTGGGCAAATATGACATTTCAAAATCTTCAAGAAAACTCTATGACATTTGATGTGGTGTTTCAGCGTATTATTAGCTTTATGGCGAGAAACCCTCGGGGAAATTACCGATTGATGATAGGCACGGATTCACAGGTTCATCCACAGCATACAACCTTTATAACTGGCATTGTCATCCAAAATAAAGGCAAAGGAGCATGGGCTTGTATTAGAAAGACTATTGTTCCAAGAAAGATGTTAGCATTGCATGAAAAGATTTCTTATGAAACAACATTAACAGAGGAAGTTGTCTCTTTATTTACAGAGGAAAGAAAAAATACGATGATTGATATCGTTCTTCCCTTCATTTATAATGGAGCCACTTTTTCAATGGAGGGCCATATCGACATAGGCAGCGGTTCAAGAAATAGAACGAGTGAGTTTGTTAATGAGATGGTTGCTCGGATTGAATCAACTGGAATTGAGCCAAAAATAAAACCGGATTCGTTTGTTGCATCAAGCTATGCTAATAAATATACAAAGTGACCCATTGTTACATAAAAAAAGCCTGTCCTTATTCAGAACAGGGCTAACTTTTATTCTTTTGTTGAGGCCACTTCTTCAGACAATTTTTTGTTTTTGTTAATGAAGTGGATGATAAATGTAATGATAAACGCAAGAATCAAAATCGCAAAGAAAACGTAATGATGCAATTCAAAACCAAAGATACTAGCAAACATTTTCAATGCAATGATGCCGATAAGCACAAATGCTGTATTTTCTAATTCAGGCACCTTTTCAATTAAGACTAGGAACAACTTTGCTACTGTTCTCATCATTAAAATACCAAGCATACCACCCAATAGCAAAATCCAAATTTCATCTGAAACAGCTAATGATGCGAGAATGCTGTCGACAGAAAAGGCTAAGTCTAACAATTCAACAGAAATGACAGTTGCCCAGAAAGCTCCAAACATACGTACAGTCCAGCTGTCTTTTTTTATGCCGCCTGCTTCCTCATCCTTATTATTAAGGAAGAAATGCTGGATAACAATCCAAGCAAGATAAGCAGCTCCAATTACTTTAATCCAAGTAAATTTAATTAAATACACTCCGAGTCCGATGAATAAAAAGCGGAAAAAGTACGCTCCAATCAGTCCATATGTGAGTGCTTTTTTTTGCTTGTCCTTAGGAAGATGCTTAACCATGATAGCAAGCACTAGCGCATTGTCTGCTGAAAGAAGACCTTCAAGAATGACAAGTGAACCAATTAATCCCCAAGAAACAGGGTCTGATAATACTTTAACCCACATCTCTCCATCAAAGAATGAAGCGTAAGTAGATAGTATTTGATGTAAAATGTCCAATCAAAAAGCCCCCATATCATTATATTAAAAATTGATAATGAGAACATTATACTCCTAAAAATAGACAACTGCAATCCTTTGAACTAGACGGAAAGCGTTGCCTTTTTTCATTTTTTATTCAATCCTTAAACAATGTGTAGTAACTCACACTGTTCAAGGACATATTGTTTATTGCAAATCTTCAAATTCCTTTGCCATTCTTTCCAAGGCAGTTTGGATAATAGATCTTGGTGATGGAATACAGATTCTCTGATATGCTTTCCCTTCTTCACCAAACATGCTTCCATCTTCGAGCAGGACGTTGGCTCTATTATATATTCGGTCATGAACCTCCTCCGGCGTTATGTTATACGCAGAAAAATCCATCCACATAATATAGGTTCCTTCAGGTATTGTTACCTTCACTTTCGGCATGTTTTTATCGATAAACTTCTTGACCATTTCCATTGTGCCATCAATATATGCTTTTAAATCCTCCAGCCATTCCTCTCCTTCTCGGTACACAGCAATGAGCGCTGAAATGGTAAATGGTGAAGCCATTTGATAGCCCATTGTTTTCAAAAATTGTTTGCGGAGCTTCAGGTTCGGAATAATCGCATTTGTGCAATGGAGACCTGCTACATTAAAGGTCTTGCTGATAGCCGTAAGGGTGATAAGCAAATCGTTATCTGCTAATTTCGCCATTGGGATAAACTGCTCATTTCTTCTAATTAAATCACCGTGTATCTCATCTGCAACAATTAAAACATCATGCTTTTTACAAATATCTGCTAATCTTTGCAATTCCTCCTTGCGAAAGTTTCTTCCTGTTGGATTATGAGGATTGCACAATAAGAACATTTTTGTGCTAGAATCACTTGCTTTTCTTTCAAAATCTGCAAAGTCGATGGTATAGTAGCCATTTTCATCACATTGAAGCGGATTATTAACAACTGTTCTTCCGTTTCCTTCAATAGCCGAAGTAAAAGGTGGATATACAGGACGCTGAATAATGACACCTTCACCTGGTTCTGAAAAAGCGCGAATAGCCATATTCATTGCATGTACTGTCCCAGGACTATATACAATATGGTCTTTATCTATTTCCCAGTCATGTCTTTTTTTGAACCAATATTGAATCGCTTCATAGTATTCATCAGGAAAAATCGAATAGCCGTAAATCCTGTTGTCCACCGTTTTATGCAATGCTTTGACTAACGCATTTGGCACAGGCAAATCCATGTCTGCCGTAAACAAAGGAATAGTGTCTTCATCATATCTTTCCGTAAGACCCATCTCCTTTATCATTTTACCGCCATCCCATTTGACTGAATAAGTATTCCTACGATTAACAACCTCATCAAAATTATTTATCATGAATTCCACTTTCCTTTCACATCATCAGAATATGTATATGTTAAGCTGCATCTTAATCTTCTTCATAAATCATCTTTACAGTCATCCCACCATCTACTGTTAGGTTAGTGCCTGTGATGAAATTGTTGTCTCTATTTGTTAAAAAGAGACAAGCTCTTGCAATATCTGCCGGCATGCCTACCCTTTTAGATAGATGCTGATCATGATCAACAGCCCTTAACTCTTCATAGTGCTTTGTTTCAATCCAGCCAGGCGCGATACTGTTAACAGCAATCCGGTCATTAGCCAAGCTATTCGCTAATGCATGAGTAATGGCCATAATTCCGCCTTTGCTTGCACTATAGCTTTCTGTATTTGGTTCAGACATATATGCCCTTGTTGAAGACATGTTTACAATAGAGCCACCATTTTCATTTTGTTTCATGATTTTTGCTGCTTCACGTGAACATAAAAATACACTTCGCAAATTTGTGTGTAAGACATCTTCCCATTCATCCAAGGTTAGTTCATAAACAGACTTAAACAGAGCCTTTCCTGCATTATTTATTAATATGTCAATTTTTCCAAACTGTTGCTGCGTCTTTTCCATTAATTGAATGACATCTTGCTCCTGTCTTACATCTGTTTTAATAAAAGCTGCATTTTCAGAATGATTAGAGGCTTTAATAATCTCAATTGATGCAGCTTCATCGATATCTGCAAAAACTACCTTAGCTCCTTCCTTTAAATAATGCTCTGCAATGCTCCTGCCAATCCCATTACTTGCTCCAGTTACAATAACGACCTGATTTAAAAATTTCATGGCTTCTCCTTCTTTCATTTATTTCTATATTAATATTGTATTAAAGGACTGGCGAGATATCAAAAATTACCTCGAATAAATTGATTTTGTTTTTTCCATCACAGTAAAACAGCCTTATTTTCGTTATATAAAAAAGGTGTTAATATGGAATTCTTTTATATTATTTATTTTTTCTAATGCTTGATTTTTATTTTATGATTTGTTTGAGTGCGTAAAATTATTTTAATTTAGCGGATTACGTTTACTATATTTCTTCTCCATTCTCACAAATTTACGATATGTTTCGGTAATGGGGTGCACCGAATGAAATGCTTTATTGCTGACTACTTTTAAGTAAAAAAAACGCCCCAAGTAATTGGAGCGTTCTTTATTCTTGAACATCTCTTACAAAAATGTTTTCAAACAAACCTTCCCAATAGTCATCATTGTTTGTCCACTTTTCGTATACAGGCATTTCCACTACCGTTACATTTTTGATTGGCCAATTTTTCACTTCCATATCCTGTCTGTTATTATGATTGACGACAAGTATATGAAACTGATGCTTTACTAGGTCGGATAAAACGGATTGCAGCTGAAGTGTATCTGAAAATGATGCTTCTGTCCTGACAAACAACAAACGTTCCCCTTTTTCAAAGTATTCCAGCATTCTTGCTACACGTCTATCTACCTTCTGTTTTACCTTTGAATATTCTGGGAAGTTTGTGAATGTATTGCTGTCTGCTCTGAAATCATGGCTAGATACAATGTTGTAAGCGGTATCGGTTATGACCAAGTGTGGATCAGTAGAGTTGATGCCTGTTGAATACTCTCCTGTTGCTTTCAGATTTTGAAGTTCCATATATCCTGAAAATCTGTTAGCTAGCAGTCTAGTAACATCTGGAAGGTTGTTGGAAGCCATCCAGTCTAGTGGACCAGCAAATGGACGCAAATTAAATTTACGCAATTGGATGCTTGCTAAGCACAAATCCCCTAAGCTGAAAATAGCATCATACGTTCCTTTCATTTCTTGTACACTCATATATTCAAAGTCTCCTTTATTCATGCATTCATTTTGAACGGATTGAAATTCCATTAAAAATTTGTTGCCAGTGATGATTATTTCCATCCCATATATCTTCATTTGGCAGGCATATCGAACATACATTTTCAATATAACATTCTTGCTCAATTAGTTCGGTAATAGGATAATGATTAATGACTAATAATGTAAAGTCTCCTTTGACAACCTCCCGAAGTGCGGATTGGAGCTCAATTATTTCTTCAATGGATGCTACTGTCCGAATGAATAAGATACGGTTATCAGTTTGTACACTCTGAATGAACCTAGTGATCCTTCTGTAGTATTTCTCCTTTACAACTGGCAGATCCATCAGATTATCAAGCGTATTTCTATCTGTTTTAAAATCATGATTAAAGCTGATGATGTTATCAATATCATACACAAGCAAATCGGAGTCTGAAGCATATCCAGTTGGGACTAGGTTCTCCTCTGCTAGAAAATCAGTAAAATATGTGCGGATTAGCTTAGCTACCTTATGCACATACTGTATCCCTACCCAATCTAGTGGACCGGCAAATGGCCTTAGATGAAACTGTCTCATTTTCATGGCTGGAAGGCAGTTTTCACCTAAACTATAAACAGCATCATACTCACCTTTAATTTCATTAAGCTTCATGTACTTACTCCTTTTAATAACACTTGCGTGCCATTATCAAAATGAAAACTCATAGAGCCAAGCATGTGATGAAAAACAGTCTATCAGTTTATGTCAAAAAAATCGGCTGAAGTTTTGGGATTGGCTTCTTAAGCATAAGTGGGTAGTTATTGGTTAGTTGTTATAATAATGATACGTTCTTTTTAAGCCTTCACTTATACTGTATTTCGGCTTCCATCCAAGCTGTTCACAGCATTTTTCATTTAAAAGACAGCTATGCTTTATATCACCTGTCCGACTGTTAACATGCATTGTTTCAAGGCTGTCCGGATGAAGCTCTAAAAGTATCTCAGCAAGTTGACTAATAGATGTCGGCTTATTTGTACTCACATGAAAAATATCATTACGATCGTTTTTCATCGCTGCAATGTTTGCATCCACAACATCTTCAACAAATACAAAGTCTCTTGTCTGTTTACCATCTCCATGGATTTTTAAGCAGCTTCCTTCCTTTATCCTATCCATAAAAACGGCAATGACGCCACCTTCCCCCTTGGCAGTTTGTCTTGGACCATATACATTTCCGTAGCGCAGGATGGTGAAATCCAATCCGTATAATTCCTGATAAAGTTGAATATATTTTTCAGCAGATAATTTGGACAACCCGTAATAAGATATAGGTGCCGTATGATCTTGTTCATCAATCGTTGCTTTTTGGAGATTGCCATACACAGCAGATGTCGAAGAAAAAATAATTTTTTTCACCTTTGCTTTTCGGCATCCTTCTAAAATGTTAATAGTACCATTGATGTTGATGTCTGCATCTTCACATGGATTATTTATTGACCGTGTAACATCTGCTTGTGCTGCTAAGTGGAATACAAATTCAGGTTTTTCTTCTGCTATAATTGCTTGAGCCCTTTTACTGCGAATATCCACTTCATGTACAATCACATTTGGATGGTCATGGTAATAATGGCCTGATGAAAAATTATCCAGTATATGAACTTCATATCCCGCTTTTAATAAGTGATCTGTTAAATGAGAACCGATAAATCCTGCTCCACCAGTAACTGCTACTTTCATCCTTTTGCTCCTCTACTCATTTTTAATAGCTTATGATAATCGAGTATGCTGTGTATATGGCGGGTGACCATACAGAGCAAAAAATGGACTTTCTCGATAAGCTTAGAAAAAAAAGCGAATGGCTACAAACCATTCGCTAAAGCTCATATTCTTTCCGATGGCATATTGTTAATTGCTGTTGAATCGGGAATTTTGTAATCAACTGGCACTTTCGTTGCTATCCCATCTATAAATTGCCTATCGACAAATGCTTTTTTTGTCTGACCCTTTATTGCAAACAAATCATCAAAGTTATCACTAGACATTTCATCGAATATTTTAATCATACGGGAGTTAGGAAGCTGATAATCAGTTGGTAAAGCTCCCACAATAGAATCAAATAGTGAAGGGTCCACAAAATACTGCTTTGTTTCTGTTTTTTCAGCAAAAAGAGACTTATAGACATCACTTGACATCTTTGAAAAAACCTCTAATGTACTTACATTAGGAAGCAAATAATTTTGAGGTAGCGCCTGACCAAGCTGATCCATTATATGTTTATCAATAAACAACGGATTTTGACTGGTATTTGCAGAGGTGTTTCTGATAAATAAATGTTGATACGATTCTATCTTCATCGGCTGAAAAACAGAAATTGACTTTTCGTTCGGTATTTTGTAGTCAGCGGGAAGTACAGTATTGATTTTTTCCCAGACCCGTTTCTGCTCCTCCAACCTTTGCTGTTCCTCTAGTCTTTGTTGCTCCTCTAGTCTTTGCTGCTCTTCCAGTTTTTGCTGTTCCTCTAGTCTTTGCTGCTCTTCCAGTTTTTGCTGTTCCTGCCATCTTTGCTGTTCCTTTAGTCTGTGCTGATCCTTTTGTTTTTGCTCTTCCTTTAGCCTTTGCTGCTTCTCCATCCACTGTTGCTGCTCTAACCTTCGTTGCTCAGCTACTATTTGTTGCTGCTCTAACCTTCGTTGCTGTTCCTGTTTTCTAAGCTGGTCCCGCTCTCGCTGCTGCTCGAACCATTTCTGATAATTCAGCCAGTGTTGATGTTGACGCCATTGCAGAGGTTGCTGCGTTTTCATATTACTCCGCTCATTATTATCATTACTTGGATTTTCATCTTTATGATAAGGATTCGTCTTGTCCGTCTCTTCCTTTTTTACAGTAAAGGGGAGAATTTTATGGATGTTCTGTTTCCAAGGAAACTTCATTATTTTCCTTCCTCCCTCCTTTTTGCTAATGCAAGCTCATATACTTCCAAAATACTTTTGGCTCCTTTAGATAAGGACCAATAATCCAATCCCCATATTTTTGCATTATTACCGATGATTGACTGGAAATTAGGAGTATTTAACAACAGCTGTAACAGACTGTATAACGCATCAACATCTCCAGCTGGATAAATCAGTCCTGTGACCCCGTCCTCTACCATTTCAGGTAGTCCTCCTGCATTACTAACAATAGCAGGCTTTCCGGCAATTTGTGCTTCCACCAGGGATAGTGGCTGATTTTCCAATAGACTAGGAAAAACATAGATATCTGACTGGGATAATAAATATGGGACATCGCTTCTGTTACCAAAGAAAAACACATCGTCCTCTAATCCAAGTTCTATTGTTTGTTTTTCCAATTCCTTTTGTTTATCGCCTTCTCCAATAATCCAACATACCCAATCATCCCTGTCTTCCTTAAGTTTTCCTAAGGCAGCAATCAGGTGGTGCACGCCCTTCATTTCAATAAGTCGCCCAGTATAGGTAATGATTGTCTTATCTTCAGGAATCAGTAGTGATTTGTTAACCTTTTGGGATTCCAAAAGAAATGTATCTGTATCAAATCCATAGTGAAGCACCTTTATTTGCTCTTCAGGGACTTGGAATTCCTCTGTCAGAATTTTTTTCATCCAATTGTTTGCTACAATTGTGTAGGATGCGGCAGTAGCACCTACACTCTCCAATTCATCATAGTAGGCACGAGCCATAAAGGAAGTCGGAGATTTATGCATTCCTGTCAGCTGGTGCCTTATTTCATGCGCCACCGAACCATGAAGTGTTGCAACTAACACCGTGCTCTCCGGTAGTACCCTTGCAATACTTGCAGTTGCAATCACATCCTGTGTGTGTATAACATCATATTCTGCAAGTCCAAGATACGCCGCTGAAAGCTCAAAAACATAGCGCTGAAATTCAGTATATTTCACGAGTGCATTTGCATGTATCTCTGGGTATGCTTCTTCATTAAGCTTCGCTTCGAGCAATGGCATAATTTTTTCTTTCTCAATTGCCTTATCTTTATTGTAGATATATACAGCACTTGCATCCTCATTAAAGCCAAGCAGATCTACCACATGACCTAGTTTTTCAAGTTCTCTTTTTTGTTGTTCCATATAATGCCAAACCCCGCCAACATGGGGGATTGGCCAATAGGTGGCTAATAATATTTTCATGTCTATCAACTCTTCTCCTTTTCTATAAATTTTAAAAAAGTCTTATAGATTGGTTGCTGAATGATAAATCCCTAATAAATTCTCGACTCCCGTTTCTAAAGACCAATGCTTTAGTCCCCATTGCTTAGCATTGACTCCAAGGAACGTTTGGTATTGCTTATTTACTAAAAGCATATAAAGACTGTTCCGAAGCTCTTCTACATTCCCTTTAGGAACGATCAGTCCTGTCAACCCATGAGTAATCATTTCAGGGAGGCCGCCTGCATCGCTTACAATACAAGCTTTGCCGACAATTTGTGCTTCAATAACAGATAATGGCTGATTTTCAATCATACTTGGAAGAACATAGACATCTGCTCTAGACAGAAGCTGGGGAATGTCTTCCCTTTTTCCAAAAAATACAATCATATCTTCTAGTCCTGCATTTGCTGCTTGAAGCTTGAGCTCATTAAACTTCTCTCCCTCTCCAACAATCCAGCATACCCAATTGGATAAAGAACCTTTAAGTTGTTTTAATGCTTCTATTAATATGTGTACACCTTTTAATGCAACCAATCTTCCGGTAAAAAGAATAACTTGCTTTCCAAGTGGTTTTGTAATACTCCTATCTTGCGGATCAATTCTGTTTAAAAAGGCTTCTATATCGAATCCATAATGTAATACAGTCATTTGCTCTGCTGGCACATGGAATTCGCTTATGAGAATTTCTTTAAGCCAATTGTTTGCAACAATTGTAATCTCAGCAGCAGTCGCTCCTAAATACTCCAATTCATCGAAATACGTACAGCCAATTTGTGAAGTTGCCGTAACATGTTCATAGAGAAGATGATCTTTCATTTCATGTGCAACTGAACCATGCAATGTTGCAATTAACTTAGGGCCACTTAACTTCAAATTGCCAAAGCTTGTTGCTGAAAAGACATCCTGGGTATGAATAATATCGTACTTATGCAAATTGAGACTAGATATGGCAATTTCATATCCTATCCGATGTTTTTCACAATAAGTGACAACAGGATCTGCCATATACGGTTTATGCTGCATACTTTGTAAACGGCTATTTATTTGTTCTTGTAAATCGTCATTAAAAATCTTTTTTTCTTCAGATACAAAATAGGTGTATTTATGCATTTCTCCGTATCCTAATAAGTCTACTTCATGCCCTAATGCCTCAAGTCGTCTTTTTAATTGGTTCATATAATTCCATACTCCTCCGACATGTGGAACGATCCAGTATGTCGCAAGCAGGATTTTCATATATACAACCCCTTTCCTCTTTGTCTCTTTATTCATATTTCAAGAAATAAAACAAGTATAGGCTGTTACCTGTAAAATCGTGGTACTTTTCAAAAAAATCCATATTTTACCCATAATATTTGTCCAAACTTCTTTGTATTTTGCACATATGCTATTTTGTAACTTCCGAGATATTCGAAAGGAGGTGAAATAAATGCCTATTGCATTACAAGCCTTTACAAATACAACTAACACTGTCCGAATTGCAGATTCCGCTACAGCTCCTGGACCTGTAGTAACTGTAGGGCCTCAAATTCCGTTAGTTGATGGAAACAGCTCCTACATTTGGTCTCCTGTCAGTGTATCGGGACAAACTGTGACATTCCGCAGTGTCTTTTCATTAGGTGCTCCGCTGTTGGGTATAGCTTTGCCATTAACAGTATTTTATGCGTATGCTGGGAACCAAACTGTTTCAGTTACAGGAACACTGCAAGTGCTCGATGTATTAGGTGTGATTGTCCTTACAATTCCTTTATTTTCAGGTGATACGAACTTAGGAAACCCTTTAAATGTAAGCACAATTGCAGCTGATACTTTACTTGCAGCAAGCATTCTTGGCGGAACAATAAATATTACAATTGATGCTGTTGTGACAGCACCTATCACGACTCCTTACGAACCTGTTAACACAGGTCGTTATCTAGGTGAAATCACTGTTCAAACAATTGTCTAAAACTTAAAAAATTAAATGATAGATTAAAAACTAGGAGGTGAAAAAATGCCAATCGTTTTACAAAGTTATACAACTCCAGCCAATACTACGATTGTCGCAAATACTGCCGGCGGAACATTTCCACAAATACCAGTTGTAGTAACACCATCTGCCACTGCCCCATTCATTGACGGAAGCAATGCTTATATTTGGGCACCAAATAGTGCAGCGAACCAAACAGTAACCTTCGTAAGCAGATTTACTTTTCCATTGGGTCTTTTAAATGTCGCTTTACCAGTCAGCGTTAACTATGCTTTTTCTGGAACGGAAACAGTCATCGTTAGCGGAGTCTTAGAGGTCGTTAACCTATTAGGCATTGTTATTGCAACAATACCGGTGTTTACGAACGTTGTGAATGCAGGTGGTCCTTTAAGTGTAGAAATTGCATCCGGCGATGCCCTGCTTGCCTTGCAGCTTCTTGGCACTAACGCAGTTTTGACTATTACTTCAACAGTAACATCAGGCGCAGCAGGCACTGGAAATTATTTAGGACAAGTTACGGTTAACGAAGTAATCGCACTTTAATAGACTCTTGGTTTAAGCCTCCCATTAGTGGGGGGCTTTTTATTAGTAAACCAATCAGATTCATGTACATTTTTTCTATTAAAAAGGATTGTTGCCTAGAACATGCTGGACGGACATGCATATGTTATAGAGATTCTTCATTACAGGCTTTACGAGAGGTGAGAAATGAAAGTATTGACTATATTGGGGACAAGACCAGAGATCATCCGTCTTAGTTTAATAATCGGCAAACTCGATCAATTGGCAGATGAACATATCCTTGTGCATACAGGACAAAACTTCACTTCGTCTTTAAGTGAAATATTTTTTCTCGAAATGGGAATAAGAAAGCCAGATTATGTGCTAAGTGAAAAGCATCAGTCATTGGGAGAACAGCTTGCCGTCATATTCAAAGAATTAGAACTGATATTGAACAAAGAGAAGCCGGATAAAGTGTTGGTACTCGGCGATACAAACAGTGGTTTAAGTTCTATTTTATCCGAAAGAATGGGCATTCCTGTCTATCATATGGAAGCTGGGAACAGATGCTTTGATCTCGAAGTTCCAGAAGAAAAAAACAGGAAACTAATTGACAGTGTCTCTAGCTTTAATTTACCTTACACGCCACAAAGCAAGCAGAATCTTCTGCAGGAAGGATTTCCTTCAAACAGAATTCTTGTGACTGGAAATCCCATTTACGAGGTATTGCTTCATTATGGCGAACGAATCGATTCCAGCGGCATTTTAGATAAACTATCTCTTAAAGAGCAGGACTATTTCCTTGTGACGACACATAGAGCAGAAAATGTCGATAATAAAGATCGGTTAAAGGAAATTATTACTGGCATCAATTCAATCGCAAAATTGTATAAAAAGAGGATAATATGCAGCATACATCCTCGCACGAGAGCTCGTATAGAACAAAACAATGAGCTTAAGATTGACCCTTTAATTGAATTTTATGAGCCATTTGGATTTTTTGATTTTGTAAAGCTAGAAAAAAATGCACTATGTGTGCTTACTGACAGTGGAACTGTCCAGGAGGAATGCTGCTTATTCCATGTGCCCACTGTAACAATCCGCAAGACTACAGAACGAATGGAAACAATTGAATGTGGAAGTAATATCCTTTCTGGTCTGAATGGTGACCAGATTATAAGCTGTGTAAAGTCAATGGTTAATCAATCAAGAAAATGGTCTTTCCCTGATGGTTATGACCATGTAAATGTTTCAGATAAAATAGTAAAAATCGTATTGGGAGGAATGGAAGTTGTTTGAAAATAAAAAGATTTTAATTACAGGTGGAACAGGTTCATGGGGACATGAGCTAGTGAAGCAGCTGCTGAGTGAAAATCCAGAGGAAATTCGCATTTTTTCTAGGAATGAATCGGTACAATTCATGATGAAACAAGAGTTTGACAATCATCCTAAGCTTCATTTTATTATTGGTGACATAAAAGAAAAAGAAACCTTAATGGATGCATGCCAAAATGTCGATTACTTATTCCATTTAGCAGCATTAAAGCATGTGCCAATCTGTGAACACCAGCCCCTTGAAGCATTAAAAACAAATGTTATCGGTACACAGAATGTCATAGATGCTGCGATTGCACAAAATGTCCACAAAGTCGTCTATATTTCAACAGACAAAGCTTCTGACCCATCTAATTTCTACGGCTTATCAAAAGCGATGGGAGAAAAACTAATCATTCATGCGAACACACTTAATACAGATACGAAATTCGTCTGCATTCGTGGCGGTAATGTGCTCGGAACAAATGGAAGTGTTATCCATGTCTTCAAAAAGCAAATTCGGGATAAACAGACAGTCGGCATCACAGATCTTAAAATGACAAGATTCTTTTTGACAGTACAAGAAGCTATAAAGTTGGTATTTAAAGCTACATTTGAAAGCTATGGCGGCGAAATCTTTGTCATGAAAATGCCTGCATGCCGAATTATCGACTTAGCAGATGTAATTGTTGAGCTTTCACAAGTCGAAAATGTTAAGACAGAAATACTCGGAATCCGCCCAGGGGAGAAAATTCACGAGCTATTGCTTTCCAAATATGAGTGTACTACAACATGCATTTATGATGAGGAATATTATGTCATCTTGCCATCCATTCATATTGATGGGTTAAAAGAGCATTATGCAGCTTGCTCTCCTGTTGACCTGGATGAATATAATTCCAGCATCGGCTTAATCAGCAAAGAGGAAATCAAGGAAATGCTATCGAAAGGCGGTCTTATCTAAATGAAGCTCTTAGTCCTTGGTGGCAAAGGGATGGCAGGACATGTAATGGTGGAATATTTCAAAAAAAATCCGAAATATAAAGTCTATTACACATCAAGGGATAAGCAAGATAAAGATTGTATTTATCTTGAAGTGACAGATCTGATTACATTAGAGAAAATTATTGACTCTATAAAACCAGATATCATCATTAACTGTATCGGCATCTTGAACGAAGATGCCGAGAAAAATCCTTTTATTGCCATGCAAGTGAACAGCTTTTTGCCGCATCAGCTCGTTAAACTTGCGAAAAGAAACGGCGGAAAGCTAATTCATATCAGCACAGATTGCGTGTTTTCCGGAGATGAAGGAAATTATACAGAGGACAGTATTCCAGATGGGACTACCCAATATTCTAAAACAAAGCAATACGGTGAAATTAAAGATAAAGAAAACCTGACTATCCGAACTTCGATAATTGGTCCTGAACAAAAAGATAACGGAATTGGTCTCTTCTTATGGTTCATGAAGCAAACTGGTGAAGTAAAAGGATATGAACACGTATATTGGAATGGAGTAACAACAATTGAGCTCGCAAAAGCAACGGAAAAGATGATTGAGAATAAAGTAACAGGTCTTTATCATTTATGTGTAAAAGAAAAAATTTCAAAGTTTGAATTGTTAAAGCTGTTTCAAACCGTGTTTGACAAAAATGATGTGAAAATCCTTCCTGATAAGAAGAACAAACTTGACAGAACAATTGTAAATACTAGAACAGATTATATCTACGATCCCCCCTCTTACTTGGATATGCTACAGGAAATGAAAAAGTGGATGATAGAAAATGAATAAAACAATCTTGATTACCGGTGCGAGCGGGTTTACAGGAATCCACGCTTGCAGATTTTTTGCGGAAAAAGGCTACTATGTCTATGGAGCAGCAAAAAAAAACACCCTCATTCCTGGCATTAATCAGCTCCTACTATGTGATTTAGCTAACGAACAGGATGCAGAAAAATTAATAAAAACATGCAAGCCAGACTACTTGCTGCATCTAGCAGGACAAAATCATGTCGGTGATTCGTGGGATAATCCTATTAAAACACTGGAAATTAATGCTATGTCAACAGCCTATTTGCTTCAAGCAGCAGCTAAGCACAAGCCAGACTGTAAAATGCTGATTGTTGGTTCAGCCCTGCAGACCAATCCTCAGGATATTTCCGCTATCCCGCACCCTTACAGTTTAAGCAAAACAATTCAAACAACGATTGCACTATCTTGGGCTCATCTGTTTAATCTGGACATTATGGTCGCAAAACCAACAAACTTGATTGGTCCTGGTAATTCAAACGGCGTTTGTGCTATTTTTATTAAACAGATTCTCGAATCTGTCAAAGATGGCAGAAAACCATTAATTACCGTACAAAATATTAATGCAACAAGGGATTTTATCGACGTTCGTGATGCAGTGTCTGCATATGAATATATTTTGCTTAAAGGAAAAAGTAGAGAAGTGTATGATATCACAACAGGCGTTAACCATTCCTTAGGAAAGGTTTTGGAACATCTAGAACAATTATCAGGAAGGACCATTGATATAAAATCAGTTACATCCGATGTTTCCGATACTCCTCCTCTGATAGACCCTGTTAAGCTAAAGGAATTAGGCTGGCAGCAGGAAAGGTCTTTAACACTTTCGTTAGCTGATATGCTCAATTATTTTCAAGGATAAAATAAGTCGTGCATGAAAATGCACGACTTTCTTTAGGAGTTAATTCTGTGTTTTCACACCAAAATGACTCATCATAGAACCAAAATTCCGGCAGTACTGTTCTGGACTGAATTCACGTGTTAAATGCAAATAAGCAGTTGTACGGATACGCTCCCTCAAGGTTGTGTAGTACATCAGCTCCTTCGCTTGCTTACATGCCGCGTCAATATTTCCAAGGGGATAGTACTTTCCAGTCACATTATGAATAATCGAACTTCTTACCCCATCTGAGTCTGTTGTAAGTACAGGACATCTACAACTGAATGCTTCGAGTACAGAATAAGGTGCACCTTCCACCTTGGATGTAGAGCATAGAAAACCTCCTGAATCTCCAATTAACGAATAATAATCTGCCATTTTTTCATTTGGGATATTCGGCAATATAGTCAAATGCTCAGCAAGCTGGAGCTGATCCACTAAAAGCTGAAAGGCTGCCCTTTCCTCTTGTGTAGATAATGTAGGATCTTCAAACATATAAAGCTGGATACCATTATTAACATCGTTCAAGAGTCTTTTACCTATCTGAAGAAACTCTCTCCAGTTTTTATTGTCCTCCAGCCGACCAATCCAGGCAACAATAGGTTTATCCGCTTTTGGCAGGCGCTTATATGTGAATTTTTTACTGTCGAAACAATTATTAAATTGGAAGGTTGGTATTGATGGAAATAATTCACTGAAAATTTGAGAAATATGAGGTGTTTTAGGATTAAGTAGCCCAATTCCTGGTGTTGTCACATATGGAACTGCATTTGTCATTTCCGCTCTAGCCACATGCTTTGGGCCATATCCTTGTATCTCTAGAATAATTGGGCCAGTATATCCGAAATTCCGAAAGCGAGGAATCGATTTATAGTCTGAGATGATTACCATCAATTCGTAGTTGCCTTTTTCTAATATTGCTTTGATTTCTGTATCATCATCCGTGATAAATGTAGGTCCCTCATGGTCGTTAACCAAGTCCCTTGCTTTGCGGAAATAAAGAAAATGGCTGTGTATCCCCGCCTGTTTTAGAGCAGCAGAACGCTGACGATTTAAAGTTTCCACTCCGCCGCTAGGCACATAATAGACAAATAGAATATTCATTGTGGTTTTCCCGCATCCCTTCGTATCTTTAATTTTTCCACATGCTTCTAATAAGATATGGAAAAGTGCTCCAATTTGACCGCTTTTTTGTCATATTAGGTAGAAAAAACCTTGTTCAATGATTATTTTTGGCTAAACACTAACCTATACAGCAAGGAAGGAATATTCATATATTACTATTAATGAAAAGAAAAAAAGCAGAGGAATAAACAGAAGGAGGAAGCAAGTTGTATCCGAAAATATCAATCATCATCCCTTTTTATAATTGCGCTTATGTAGACCAATCCATTAGGAGTGCCTTAAATCAAACCTATCCGAATATAGAAGTGATTTTAGTTGATGATGGCTCTGTTAAATACAGAGAAAAAATTATGCCGTACAGATCACGAATTAAGTATATCCGCAAAGAAAATGGGGGTACTGCAACTGCTTTAAATAGAGGGATTGCCGAAGCAACTGGTGAGTATATAGCCTGGCTTAGCTCAGACGACCTTTTTAAACCAGAAAAGCTTAGCAAGCAAATAGCCTTTATGCAAGATAGAGGAATAGACGCAAGTTTTACAAACTATGATATTATCGACAGTAACAATAATGTACAAGTTCCATCGAATGGTGCCAATTATTCAAGCATGAAAGCAGTTTATGAAGGTTATTTATACTCTAATCCAATTAACGGATGCACAATATTAATCAAAAAAAGCATTTTCGAAAAATTTGGGGACTTCAACCCTGCTATGGTATATACACATGATTATGAAATGTGGTTTCGCTTATTGTCTAAAGGGGTTCATATTGTCTACTTGGATGAATCATTGACACAGTTCCGCTCCCATTCTGAATCAGGTACAAATAAATACCAGCAGCAGATGCTTGCCGAAATGCAAGGCATTGAGACGATTTATAGGCCGCTCATCGTGCAATATATTGTTGATCATTACTTGCTTCTTTAAACATCGATAGAAAGAGTTGGATGCGTAAAATATTAAATATTAGCTAAAATAGAACAACCCCCATTGGACACTTTCTGCCATGGGGGGTTGTTCTATTTAATGCAGTAATTATTCGCCGATTACGACTTTATCCATAACATCGCCGTTTCTCATTGCTTTAACAGCAGAGATTCCTGATGTTACTTTACCGAATACTGTGTGTACTCCGTTTAGATGTGGTTGTGGGTCATGTACGATAAAGAATTGGCTGCCGCCTGTGTCTTTACCAGCATGCGCCATTGATAATGAACCTTCTTGGTGTGTATGAGGATTTCCTTGTGTTTCACATTTGATTGTGTAACCAGGACCGCCTGTACCATTACCATTTGGGTCTCCACCTTGGCTTACGAAGCCTGGGATAACGCGGTGGAAAGTCAAACCGTCATAAAAGCCTTCTTTAGCAAGCTTTGTGAAGTTTTCAACTGTTCCTGGTGCTTCGTTTGGATAAAGTTCGAATTCGATCTTTTCTCCGTTTTGCATCAATATGTATCCTTTTTCTGCCATTATAAACATCTCCTTTAATCATGTCCCATATGTATTGTGTTTTGCTTAGGACAATGTTCAATTCATCATACCATAATTCCCTACTAGAAATAAAATGTTATTGCTTGTCCTAAGAACAAACAATCATTCTTCTACCTTTTGCGGCTGTGGGAAAGTGACACCCTTCGTATCAACAGTCACCTTTTTCATGATGACATCTTGCTTCGGCTTGTCATTAGCATCTCTCTCGACAGCAACGATTTTGTCCACTACATCCATTCCGCTTGTAACCTTACCAAAAGCAGCATATTGGCCATCAAGGCTTGCAGTTGTTTTTGTCATAATGAAAAACTGAGAACCTGCTGAATTAGGATCACCTGACCTTGCCATACTGATGACGCCTCTTTCATGCTTTAAATCATTGTCGTCAAATCCATTTTCAGAGAATTCACCTTCAATTGCATAACCAGGTCCACCTGTACCGTTGCCCTCAGGGTCTCCACCTTGAATCATGAAATCTGGAATAACCCTGTGGAATGTTAGACCATCATAATAGCCCTTTTGTACAAGAGAGACAAAGTTGTTAACCGTATTAGGCGCTTTCTTTGGATATAACTCGATTTCGATTTTTGAATCGTCCTCCATTGTAATCGTCACAACAGGATTGACTTCTATCGTAGGCGAATTGGTGGAAGAGCTTTTTGAATCTTCCGCTTCATTGGTTGTACCACATGCTGCAAGCATCAATGTTAGCAGCAACAAGCAGGCAAGCAAAAATTTGTTTTTTAGGAATTTCTGTTTTCGTTCCATTATTTATACCTCCTATATACTTGACGAATTAATTGTACATAAAGAGATAAAAATAAACAAATTTAAGCTAAATGATTGCCTGTATTATATTACAGCTCAATGTAAATTCGGTAAACTCCGTCTATAAATTGTTCGTCATACACATAAAAATCATTTTCTTCTAATTTTGAAAGGACCTGCTGCTGTTCTTCCTTGTCTGCGATAATGATATATCCTTCGCTGTCATATGTTTCCATTGATTTACTGACTGCCTCATCACTTGATAAAACTAGTGCAAGTGTGTCTTTTAATGTCATTTATAACCCTCCTAAGATTGCAACTACCTTTAAATGATACATCGTTTCCTTCAACGCTGTAAACAGTCCATCAAAAAATTTTAAGATAGCTGTTTAAGTAAATAGGCAGCAAGCTGTTTCGACTCCATTCTGACGGCAATTGACGGTGGCTTTGCCCCTGGCACAAGCTGCAGGGGATGACCAATCCACACAATTTGATCATCAATGATGACATATGGGTACCCGCCATCATAAGGTAAGCTTTTAACTCCCCTTGTTTTGGCCCATTTGGCTTGTCCATATATTTTGCATTTTGGATATTCTGCCACATGATCAAGAAGTTGCAGCCATTCAATTGGTGGCTTACTATTTTCAGGCATAACAATACATACTGTTTTTGCATGCTTAATATCTTGTGAGATATCTTTTACATTTCTGGCATGCTGCCATTTTACATAAGGGTGGCTTGCTTTAACCCAAGTGCCAATTTCCGCTTCCTTCACTAATAAATTCTCAGCGAGCTGATGTTCAACAAGCTTTCTGACAGCTTTGTCTCTGCCAACTCTTTTTCTAAGAAAATCGCAATTGGCAATATGAATAAACTTCCCCTTTGATCTTGTAATAGCTACGTTCAATAATCGCTCACTATCTTTACCGAGCAGCAGCATGCCTGGACGCTCATGTGGATATCCTTCTGTACTGTCGAAAATAATCATATCCTTTTCGCTGCCTTGAAACCGGTGGACTGTCGCAACAAGAATACTGTTGTCAGCCATTTGCTTTGGAAACAGCTCAGACGCAACGGCATCCATAAGCTCACTTTGCGCTCTGTATGGTGTCACATATCCAATGCTTTTTATCCCGCTTTTCCATGCTTCGACCATGAGCTGTAAAGCTATAAGAATATGAAAAAGATTTGTTCTTGATTTTGTTCCTTTTTCAAAGCCACTATAATGGCCAAACCCGCTTGTATCCATCAGGATATTTGCTTCCATAGGAAACGGCGCTTTTTCTGTAATGGCTTTTCTTGAGCGAGCTACTGTTGGATGGTCTGTTACAAGAGAATGGTAAATATGCTTATTTGTAAAGGAAGAAATACTCGGATGCATACGTCTTTGCTCGTTCAGTAAAAGCAAGTGCTGGTGCAGCTTGCCTGATGCCACACTGTCAGCAACACCGGATGCATGAAAGATATCTTCCTTCAGCCATTTATTCACCGCTTCACTTCTGCTTGCGGCAATTGGCGGAAGCTGTTTAAAATCACCGCAAACAATCATTCGTTTTCCGAGTGAGGCGGCAAAGGCTGTTTGCGGGACATATGCCATGGATGCTTCATCAAGCAAAACAAGATCATAATTATCCTCATATATGGTTGCATCTGTCGCAGCTTTAGCCAATGTAGTGCCTACGACCATTGCCTTTTTAACAAATTGAAGCTCTCTTTTTCGAATTTTCTCCATTACTCTTGCTAGTTGTTCTTCCATTTTGAGAAGACTTTGTGAATCTCTGCTGCTGAAGGATCTCGCTAAATCCTTTTTCAGCTTATTTTTCTCATCAAGCAATTCTTGCTTTTGAAGTGCTAATCCTTTATCCTTCTCATCTAGCAGTGCACTTGTCGTAATCTTTTCCTCTGCAAGCTCCATTTCTCCACCATTTCCACCATAACGAAGAATATCACCAAGCTTAAACCGATTCTTGCTTTTTGCAGTGCTAGTAATTTCCTTCATAAGAACGTCAACTGCCTGGTTACTTTGTGAAAGCAGTAAAATTCTTTTACCCTTCCAATATTTCTGCAAAGCAACCCGTGCTAATGTATAGGTTTTTCCAGTCCCGGGCGGACCCCAAACAAAGGTTACTGGATTATATTTGCTCCTTAATGAAAGCTCATGAACATGATTCTTACTTATTTCCTGTGGATGCTTAGCAAGCATGGAAGGATTCATAAGCCTGCTAATTCGAGAAACTTTCGTCTTATTTTCTTTTATCGTATCAAAACGGATCATCAACTGTTCAAGAAGCTCCCATGGGTCGTGGCTTACAAATGCCTCTGTCACATGATCTCCGATTGTTTTATCAATTTGAACTATTAAGCTTTTTCCATCAGAGGACAAAATACGGCCATTTATTTTTGCTGTTCCCCAGTGCAGGACGACTGAAGAACCAATAGGTATTTTCACAAATGCAATGCTTTCAAAATAATACGTATAGTCCTCCGCTGTTTGCAGGAACTGTCCATTAAACAAAGCAATTTTTGAACTAGAAAACTTTTTTAGGTAATTAATTTCTTGCTGAAGGGCTGTTTGCCATTCTTTTATATATTTAGAGGTACTTGTCATTGTATTCCCTTCTATTACATTCATTATTGAGTATTAATTATAGCATCAAATATTATTCAGAAAATAAAAAAGAAGACTTAAGCGTCTTCTTTGTATATCTTCTTTTGCCAAATATGATAACCATAGATAATAAAGGAAATTCCATACATGATTAAAAAATACTGCCAGCTTGCAATCAGCTTGTACTCTGCAATGCCTAGCTTCATTAGCGATGGTAACACGACGTACGCCATAATAGCATCCATAAGCAAATTTGTAATTGTAAATAAAATGAAGCGCCCACTTGTGAAATAAAAAATCCAAAATGTACCGACTGGAAAAAGCCCATATGCAAAACTTACGTCTATCATATACCCCCATGGAACAATATATGTATGAATCACCCACCAGTTGTATTGATACGCTATTTGAAAAATGATTGTCATTAATAAGCAAGTAAGAATAATTACTGGTATATATTTTTTTATGCGCTGCTTTTTGGCAAACAGCAACGTAAACCATGGTAAAAACAAGCTTATATAAAGAACTACTTTAGCGGTCATAATAACTAAATCTCCTGTTCATTAGATCTATCTTTATTATTTTATCAACAGGCATCCTTTATACAAAAAATGGACAAAACGGCAGAGAAAAAGGCATTTCCGCCTATATCTCTGCCGCTTTGTTAACTATTATTCTTGCGCTAAATGCTTATCTATTTTGTCATCAAGAACCTTAAGACTATCCAGTGCTTTTTTTAGACTGACAGTACGATAATGATGGTGCCCTCCTGGCTCTTCGTCTTTTTCGTCTGCTGCTTTGACGATTTGTTGCAGCGGAGTTAAAGTAACACTTCCTCCTGGCAGGAAGCTGTCAGTATGAAACAGGACAGCGAGGGCAATTTCTTTTGCTTTGACGGGATTTTCCCCAAGCCTAATCAGCAGTTTGTGTGCCCTTTCAGCCCCTTTTATGGGATGAATATCATTTTTTTTATACAATTGATAATCCCATTTCCCATCTTTGTACCAAGTATAATGACCAATATCATGAAGAAATCCTGCTTTTGCAGCAATATCAACATCTACATTTTTTTCCTTAGCCAATTCAAATGCATGATAGGCAACAGCAAGAGCATGTGCCAGGCCTGAACGGGTGATATACTTTTGTGCAATATGGTGGTTAAAAATATCTGTTAGTTTTACATCTCTCAAAAGTCGACACTCCCCTTATAAGCAAGCACCTACAATTATGTTGTTATCGTTGTAGAAAATACATAAACCATTGATACAATATATAGGACTGCCTTTAATTTTTTACTATTATATACTTAAGATGAAAAAGGATAAACACATTTTCAGTTTTTTACCCTTTTTCGGAAAAAAATATGCTTTTTTATAAAAAAAAGGGCATCCCAATTAAGGGATACCATTTCTCTATATTAAGCATTGACTGTTGGTAAGCATGAAGCTCCCATTAAATATTGATCTACTTTATATGCAACTTCTCTGCCTTCATTTATTGCCCAAACGATTAAGCTTTGCCCTCTTCTTGCGTCACCTGCTGCGAATACACCTTCTACATTTGTTTCGAAATTGCCATATTTAGCAGCAATTCTTGTATTTAATGTATCTACACCGAACTGCGCAAGTACAGGCTGTTCAGGACCTTCAAAGCCGATTGCAATAAACACTAGCTGTGCTGGCCAAACTTTTTCTGTGCCTGGTACTTCTTTAAAAAGGAATCTGCCGTCTTCTTGTCTGATTTTTTCCATTTGCACAGTATGAAGCTCCTTCAGCTTTCCTTCTTCATCACTCACTAATTTTGTTGTTTGGATGCTGTACTCTCTTGGATCACTGCCGAATTTCTGCTGTGCTTCCTCATAAGCATAATCCAATGTGAACACATGCGGGAAAGCAGGCCACATATTTTCAGTAGCACGTGCCAATCCTAATTGAGGATGTTTACCGAACTGAACTACTGTTTTGCATTTTTGACGAAGAGCTGTAGCAACACAGTCTGCCCCAGTATCACCGCCGCCGATAACAATTACGTCTTTACCTTCAGCATTGATTTCTGGAGTTCCAATACTTGGATCAAGCAGACTTTTCGTTGACTGTGTTAAATAATCCATCGCAAAATGAACGCCAGCTGACTCTCTGCCTTCTATTTTTAAGTCTCTTTGCTTTTGAGCACCAGTACACAGGATTACTGCGTCAAATTGAGCCTTAAGCTCTTCTGCTGTGATATCCTTGCCGATTTCGGTATTTGTAACGAAATCAATACCTTCCTGTGTCAAAAGATTGACTCTTCTTTCTACATCCTTTTTCTCCAATTTCATGTTTGGAATCCCATACATCAGTAAACCGCCAGCACGGTCAGAGCGTTCGAACACTGTAACAGAGTGGCCAGCCTGGTTAAGCTGATCAGCGCTAGCTAGACCAGCAGGACCGCTTCCGACAATTGCGACTTTTTTGCCTGTGCGCTTTTGTGGAATTCTAGGTGAAATCCAGCCGTTTTCAAACCCTTTATCAATAATAGTTCTTTCAATATTTTTGATTGCTACTGCAGGATCTGAGATGGCAACAGTACATGAGCCTTCACATGGTGCCGGACAAGCTGCTCCTGTAAATTCAGGAAAATTATTTGTTTTTAACAAACGGTCAAGTGCGTCCTTCCATCTGCCTCTATAAACAAGATCATTCCACTCTGGTATTAAATTATGAATCGGGCAACCGGAGGTGCTTCCTCCGATTTCCATCCCGATATGGCAAAATGGTGTTGCACAATCCATACATCTTGCGCCCTGTCTGCTTAGCACCTCGTCTGAGAAAGGAGCAGAATACTTTTTAAAATCGTTAATGCGGGAGAGGGGAGACCGTTCTTCCGCTTCCTCTCTTTTATATTCCATAAACCCCGTCGCTTTACCCAATTGTACCTCTCCTTTCTTACCGAACTGCTACTGTCATTTTAGTAGTTTGCTGTTTTTTTTTGCCTTGGTTTGAGTTGCTTTCAAATGCCTTCATTTCCGCTTCTTCTTGAGATAATCCTAAATTAATTCCTGCTTGGATTTGGTTCATCATACGCTTGTAATCCTTCGGAATTACTTTCACGAACTTGTGAATGTATTTCTCCCAATTGCCCAACACTTGCTTTGCAGCGAAACTGCCTGTTTCATCTGCATGCTTTTTGATTAGCGATTTTACTCTGTTCATTTCAGCTGAATCTGTCAAGTCCTCAAGCAGGATCATTTCCATATTGCAAAGCTTTTCAAAGCTGTTTTTATCACCTGGTAGTACATAAGCAATTCCACCAGACATACCTGCACCAAAGTTCTTGCCTGCATCTCCAAGGATAACTACTTCTCCACCAGTCATATATTCCAATCCGTGATCACCAATACCCTCAACAACGATGCTAGCACCACTGTTTCTGACTGCAAAACGTTCACCTGCCTTACCATTAATGAACGCTTCACCGCTAGTGGCACCATAAAATGCCACATTTCCTGCAATAACATTATCCTGTGCCGAAAACGACTCAACAGATGGTGTGGTAATGGAAATTTTTCCGCCTGACAATCCTTTTCCTACATAGTCATTCACATCGCCGTTCAAGCGGATTGTCAATCCTTTTGGAATGTACGCCCCTAAGCTCTGACCAGCAGAACCAGATAAATGCAAATTGATTGTATCCTCTGGAAGCCCTTTTTCACCGTATTTCTTGGAAATTTCACTTCCGACAATCGTCCCGATAACACGGTCTGTGTTACGCACATGATAGTGCAAATCGATTGCTTCTCCGTTGTGGATTGCTTTTTCCACTGCAGGAAGGATTTTTCTCATATCAATACTTTCATCAATTTTATGATTTTGCGGTGTTTGGAATGTTCTTTGTCCTTCCACTTGGTAAAGAAGTTTAGTCAAATCTAAATCCTTCGCTTTCCAGTGGTTTTTCGCTGCCTCACCAACAGTTAACACGTCTGTTCTTCCTACCATTTCATCGACAGTGCGGAAGCCTAATTGAGCCATTAGCTCTCTTACCTCTTCTGCCACAAAACGCATGAAGTTCACTACATGATCTGGGTCGCCAGCAAACTTGTAACGAAGGTCTGGATTTTGTGTTGCAATGCCGACAGGGCAAGTATCCAAATGACATGCACGCATCATAACACAGCCTAAAACGATAAGCGGAGCAGTTGCAAAACCGAATTCCTCTGCACCTAGCAATGCTGCAAGCACAACATCTTTACCTGTCATCAGCTTGCCGTCAGTTTCCAAGACAACTCTGCTTCTTAATCCATTAAGCATCAATGTTTGATGTGCCTCTGCTAAACCTAGCTCCCAAGGAAGACCCGTATGCTTAATACTAGTTTTTGGTGATGCACCAGTACCACCATCATAGCCGCTCACGACGATGACATCTGCAGCACCTTTTGCCACACCTGCAGCAATTGTGCCAATTCCACCTTTAGAAACAAGCTTGACACTTATACGAGCATCACGATTCGAATTTTTTAAATCATGGATAAGCTGAGCCAAATCCTCAATAGAATAAATATCATGATGCGGTGGCGGTGAAATCAAACCAACACCAGGAGTTGAACCCCTCACATCAGCAACCCACGGGTATACTTTATTGCCTGGAAGCTGTCCGCCTTCTCCAGGTTTTGCACCTTGTGCCATCTTAATTTGCAGTTCTCTTGCATTAATTAAGTAATGACTTTTTACGCCAAAACGGCCTGATGCAATTTGTTTAATAGCGCTGATTTTATTATCGCCATTCATGTCTAATTCATAGCGAGCTGGATCCTCTCCACCCTCTCCACTGTTTGAACTTCCGCCAAGACGATTCATCGCAATTGCCAATGTTTCGTGTGCTTCCTTGCTTAATGAACCGAAGGACATTGCCCCTGTTTTAAATCTTTTAACGATCGATTCAACTGATTCGACTTCTTCCAGTGCAATTGATTTTTGATTGGAAGAAAAGGCAAACAAGTTTCTTAAAAAGCTCAGTCTTTCATCGTTAGCTGCTTCAGAATACTGCTTAAATAAGCTGTAATCTGCTCTTCTGCATGCCCATTGCAATGTATGAATGGTCTTCGGGTTAAAGGCATGGTGCTCTCCGCCTTTTCTCCATTGGAATTCACTTCCGGAATCTAAACTTTCATCGTAAGTGTTCGTATATGCAGCATTATGTTTATCTGCTGCCTCCTTAGCAATTGTTTCAATACCAATTCCGCCTAATTGCGATACTGTTCCTGCAAAGTATTTATCAATCACTTCCTGACCAATTCCGACAGCCTCAAAAATTTGCGCGCCGCGATAGCTTTGCACTGTTGAGATGCCCATTTTGGACATTACTTTAACAACACCTTCTGTAATAACTTGATTGTAGCGGGATACAGCTTCCTCATAGGAGATGTTGAGTAATTCGTCCTCAATTGCCTTTTGGTATGTTGCATACACTAAATATGGATTAATTGCATCTGCTCCAAATCCAATTAGGCTGGCGAAGTGATGAACTTCTCTTGTTTCTCCAGATTCAACGATAATGCTAGCTTTAGAGCGAAGTCCTTTATCAATTAAATGTTGATGCAGTGCACTGACTGCCAAAAGAACAGGAATTGCCTTTTGCTCTTTATCCATTTCTCTATCTGTTAGTACAAGCAAGCTCACGCCATTCGTTATCGCAGCTTCTGCCTGTTTTAATAAAGCTTGTAGACTTTCTTCTAAATTATCTGTAAAAATCGCCGCAAAACTTTGTGTAGTAAAGCCATTAAGCTCATTTGCTTTTAATTGACTGATTTCTCCGTTTGACAGGATTGGCCCCTGCAGCTGAATGCGATGGCAATTTTCTGCTGTTGGATGTAAAAGATTACTCTCAGCTCCTAACCATGTCAATGTGGATGTAACCATATGCTCCCTGATTGCATCAATAGGAGGGTTAGTTACTTGTGCGAACAATTGCTTGAAGTAGCTGAACAATGATTGGGATTTGTCAGACAACACAGCAAGCGGTGTATCATTCCCCATTGAACCGATTGGATCTTTCCCTTCCAGCACAACTGGTAAAAGGTTCTTCTGAATGTCTTCATATGTGTAACCGAAAGCCTTCTGTCTTATCAGTAAGTCTTGGAAAGTTTCTGCTTCTTCTTTTTCTGGTGTTTTAAGTTTAACAACCTCTGAAAGCCACTGTTCGTAAGGATGCTCTGTTGCGATTTGTCCTTTCAACTCTTCGTCGGAAATAATTCTGCCTTCCTCTAAGTCGATTAACAGCATCTTACCTGGACTTAAGCGGTCTTTATAAAGAACATTTTCTTCTTCTACAGGGATAACTCCCACTTCAGAAGAAAATACAATATAATCATCTTTTGTTACATAATAACGTGCTGGACGTAAGCCGTTACGGTCAAGGATTGCTCCGATTTGATTGCCGTCTGTAAATGTGATTGCCATTGGTCCGTCCCAAGGCTCCATCATTGCACTATGAAACTCATAAAATGCTCTTTTTTCACCTGTTACATGCGGGTTCTCTGTCCAAGGTTCAGGAATAAGCATCATTGCTGCATGTGCCGGCTTGCGTCCTGAAAGGATAAAGAATTCTAAAGCATTATCAAATACGGATGAGTCACTTCCGTTAGCATCCAAAATCGGAAGTATCTTTTGCAGGTCATCACCGAAAGCTTCTGAAACGAATTGCTGCTCTCTTGCCTTCATCCCATTAAAGTTACCGCGCAATGTATTAATTTCACCATTATGGATTAAATAGCGGTTTGGATGGGCTCTTTCCCAGCTTGGGAATGTATTTGTGCTGAAACGTGAATGCACGATTGAGAATGCAGAAACAAATTCTGGGTCTTGCACATCAAGATAAAATGTTTCCACCTGATCTGATGTTAAAAGCCCTTTATATACGATTGTGCTTGTCGAAAGACTTGCGAAATAAAAGTCTCTTTCTTCAGTCTTGCCCCAATTTTCAGATAATTTACGGATAATATAAAGCTTGCGTTCAAAACCAAGCTTCTCTAACCCATTATTATTTTTTATAAATACTTGTCGAATAACCGGACAGCTCTTTTGAGCGACTTTTCCGATTTTTCTGACATCTGTAGGTACTGTTCTCCACCCGAGAAGCTCCTGGCCCTCAAGCTCGATATATTCATTAATTTTAGTTTCAATTTCATGTCTGTTTGGATCATCCTTTGAAAAGAAAACCATTCCGACACCATATTGTCCTCGTTCAGGCAATTCAAAATCCACTATCTCCTTGCGGAAAAAAGCATCTGGTATTTGAACCATTAATCCTGAGCCGTCTCCTGTTAACGGATCGCTACCTTGACCGCCGCGATGATCTAGTTTACATAGCATGCTTAGTCCTTTTGAAACGATGTCGTGAGTTGCCATCCCCTTAATATGAGCAAATAACCCGATTCCACACGCATCATGTTCAAATTCAGGTCTGTATAGACCTTGTGCTTTAGCTAATTGGTTGTACGTCATTTCAACCACCCCTGTCAGATTTTCTAACACTTTTTTTTGTTCAGATAACCCAATTATACTATGCAAATTCATATATACAATATATTATTTGGATAGAAGTAATCTAATATTGAGATGAATGGGAGGAATAATCCAAAAAATGGAATTAAGACAATTGAAATATTTCATCGAAGTAGCAGAAAGAGAACATGTATCAGAAGCAGCGGAACGCCTCCATGTTGCCCAATCAGCAATAAGCAGACAGATCGCCAACCTCGAGGACGAGTTGGGTGTCCCACTATTTGAAAGAGAAGGTCGGAATGTGAAGCTTACCTCCATTGGAAGGATTTTCTTGACTCACTCCCTTGCGATTATGAAAGCAGTAGATCGTGCAAAGGAACAAATCGATGCTTATTTAGATCCGGGAAGAGGCTCAATCAAGATTGGTTTTCCGACAAGTCTAGCCAGTCATTTATTGCCGACTATCATTTCCGCTTTTAAAGAAAGGCATCCGAATATCTCCTTCCAATTAAGACAAGGTTCTTACAGTTTCTTAATTGATGCTGTAAAAAACCGGGATTTGGATTTAGCTTTGTTAGGACCAGTTCCAACAGATGATTTTGATTTGAAAGGAAATATTTTGTTTACAGAAAAAATCTTCGCACTTTTGCCAAGTAATCATCATTTATCCGAAAGGCGAACACTTCGGTTAAGAGATTTGCGAAATGAATCATTTGTGTTATTTCCAAAAGGATATATTCTGCAAAAAATAGCTTATGATGCATGCAAACAAGAAGGATTTATGCCGAATGTAAGTTCAGAGGGAGAAGATTTAGATGCAATTAAAGGGTTAGTAGCAGCTGGAATGGGTGTTACTTTGCTTCCCGAAAGCACCTTTTATGATAATGTTCCAAAATTCACAGCAAGGGTGCCTATCGAAAACCCTGCAATCAGCCGAACAGTCGGCATTATTGTTCCGAAAAACCGGGAGCTGCCGCCGTCTGTGCAAAGTTTCTATCAGTTTGTAATTGAGTTTTTCTCGATTCTAGAAAAATACCAATAAAAATTTTATGCATTAAAATTAATTTTTATGCACTTTTATCTGGTGGTTAAAGCCGTATACATTGTATACGGCTTTAACTCCATTCTTTATCCTTTTTTCGTCATCTCTTCAACAAGAGAGTGGAAAATAGTCATTGCATGTTCGATTGGTTCTGGAGTAGTTAAGTCAACTCCAGTCTTTTTAAGTAATTCTAATGGGAAATCAGAACTGCCGCTCTTTAAGAACTCTAAATAATTATCCAAGTCTTCCTTTTTACCCTCTAATAGCTTATCTGCAATACTTATTGCAGAAGCAAAGCCTGTGGCATACTTATAAACATAAAATGGTCGATAGAAATGTGGGATTCTAGACCAGCCGTGCTTCACTTCTTCGTCCAGAACAAGTTCGCTGCCATTGTATGCTTTAAAAAGAGATTCATACGTTTCGTTGAAAAAGTCGAGTGTTAGAGGTTCGCCTTTTTCTGCTTTTTCATGTACCTCTTTTTCAAATTCGCTAAACATCACTTGCGTAAAAAATGTGCCTTTAAAGCTGTCGATGAAGTGGTTCAACAAATGCTCCCGTTTGTTCGGATCTGTTTCTGTCTTTAACAAATAACGGATCAGCAACACTTCATTAACTGTCGATGCGACCTCTGCCACAAAAATACTGTAACCTGCACTTATCGCCGGCTGATGTTTATTGCTGAGATAGGAATGCATACCGTGGCCGCACTCATGTGCCAGTGTAAAGAGACTGTCGAGGTCGTCACGGTGATTTAACAGAATAAATGGATGCACCCCGTACACTCCAAGATTATACGCCCCTGATCTTTTACCTGGTGTCTCTCTCACATCAAAATAACGATTTTCTTTAAAGCTTTTCAATACAGAAATATATTCTTCTCCAAGCGGAGCTAAACTTTTCAGCATAATATCATATGCTTCATCAAATGATATTTCCTGCTTTGCTGCCTCGCCTGCAAGCGGAACACTTAAGTCATATGCCCGCAACTCATCGACGCCCAATTTTTTCTTACGGTATTGCATATATTCATCCATATACTTTAAATTGTTTCTAGTTGCTTCTATCAGGTTCTCGTAAACCTCCTTTGGAACTCGATCACCAAATAGACTTTTTTCAAGTGCTGAAGGATAATTGCGAAGTTTTGATGTTTTAACATTATTTTTGACTGCAGAAGAAAAAGTAGCTGCAATTGTATTTTTAAGCCAGATATATGGTTGATAGTAAGCCTTATAGGCTTCTATTCTTTTTTCTCTATCATTGCTTTCCATCAGCTTAGAATACATGCCTCTCGTTAACTCGATCTTGTTGCCGTTCTCATCTGTCACGTCACCGAACTTAATATCAGCATTATTTATCATGCCAAACACTTGACTTGGAACAGACAGTGACTCTCCTAATTCCGATAAAATTTCTTCTTTTTCTTTGCTTAATACATGCTTTTTGTACGAAAAAGATTCGAGCAAATCCTTTTCAAAATACTTCAAGCCTTCTTCTTCATCAATGTATGCCCTTAGTTGGCTCTCTTCTAGGCTTAATAGATATGGCATAAAAAAGGAACTAGCGCTGCTCCATTTTTGTCCTGCGCTTCTCGCCTGATCAATAAGGCTTTGGGCATTGTTATTCCTAGTATCTGTATCCAGCAAAAGCATGCCGTAAGCGAAAACCTTCCTATATATGTAACCGATTTCTTCAGATAGTTTTAAATAGGCAAGCAAGCTGGCTGCATCATTTATATTGTCATTAAAGGAAGCGATTTCTTCTACCCTTTCCTTGACCAAATCTAAATCTGTTTTCCAGGCTTGTTCTGTTTCATAAAGGTCACTAAGATTCCATTTTTCTGCGTCCTTCACTTCATTTCTATTTTTATAAGAAATCATCTGCAGCCTCCTCATTTTTTTAAAGTTTCTTTCATCATAATGGATACCATTTACATCTGTCCAAAATAAGCCTAATTGTTTTCGTAGAAAAATTTCTGCTCTAAGTGTTTATTTTATGCAGAAAACTAAAAAGTAATGAATTTTTTATGTTATAGAGAATCCCCCAGAGATAACCGCCGGGGGATTGTTTACTTATACTCCTGGGAACCAGCCAGGAGAGTTGATTATTGCATTCCAAAGCGGATCTGCAACAACTAATTCCTTTTGCTTGCTTTTATCTAATACGGAAACAATTTCATTCTCTTTGCCTTGCTCGATTTTTTGAACAAAATCCGGATCAATTATCAGTTCTCGTCCAATAGCCAAAAGAGCAATATCTGTTTCAAAGGCTTTTCTCGCATCTTCTGCCGTATAAACACTGCCGACTCCAATCACTGGCACACGTCCATTCACCCGCTCGATAATCCATTCAATTCTCGACTTGCTCGTATCAGCGCCACGTCTTGGTTCTGACCAGAACTCCTGTAAAGAAGCGTGCAGGTAATCAAGACCTTTGTCTGAAAGTGCATCGATCAATGCAAATGTTTCCTCCATCGTCAAACCAGGAGTTTCTGGTTCTTCCGGAGAGAAGCGATAACCAACAATAAATGGCTCTGTTGCTTTTTCTGCTTCTTTTTTGACAGCATCAACGACAGCAAGAGGGAATGCCATTCTTTTTTCTAGTGTACCGCCCCATTGATCATCACGTCTGTTTGTGTGCGGAGAATAAAACTGCTGAAGTAAATATCCATTAGCTCCATGGATTTCAACACCATCAAAACCTGCCTCTACAGCACGTCTTGTTGTTTCTCCGAATGCAGCAATTATTTCTACGATTTCTTCCTGTTCCAAAGGTCTTGGAGCTGGATTGTTGTCTTGGGCAACATCACTGGCACTTACAAGCTCTCCGTTAGGCACAAGATTTGGCGGGCAAGATCTGCCGCCATGGAATATTTGCAGAATTGCTTTCGCTCCTTCCTTTTTGATTGCAGAAGCAAGTTCTTTTAAGCTTGGGATGAAATCATCCGAATATGCTGCAAACTCTCCTGGGAAACCCTTGCCGTTTTCTGTTACATATGTACATGCGGTAATAACCATGCTGACACCTTTAGAACGTCTAGCATAATAATCGAGCTCTGCCTGTGTTACAGTACCGTCCTCGTTTGAGGAGAAATTAGTCATTGGTGCCATCACTAAGCGGTTTTTTAATTCCAGCTTATTCGCCAAGTTCAGGGGTTGGAATAACTTTTCGTTTTGATTGCTCAAAATTAACACTCCTTTAAATTATATTCACATAATGTTTACATTGCTGAATTAACTTCTAATCCACTCGTGTAGTATGCCTTTATTAGGGTGAATTAATGAAGTAATGTCATCTTAATATTCTCAAGCGTTAATAGTCAAACAATTGAGCTTGGAGCAAATAAAAAAGCACCCCTTGGAGTTTCCCAAGCGGTGCAGCTGACTAATTACAATAAATACTTATTTAAGATACTCTAATGCCTGCTTAAGGTTTGCAAAAACCTTGATAGCTGACATATCTATTCTCGTTTCAACAACTGTTTGAGCAAGCTGTGGACGCAAGCCAGTGACGATGACCTTGATACCGAGGAGCTGAAGAACTTCTCCTAATTGGTAAAGATGCGCAGCTATTTCAGAGTCAATATTCTTAATCCCTGAGTAATCTGTGATAAGATATTCAAGTTGAAGACCGGCAATTTGCGGTACGACTTTTTCCATAATATAAGCAGCCCTGTAGAAATCGATTATGCCGATTAGCGGCAAAACAGCTACCCCCTCTTTTACGAGTACAACTGGTGCTGAAAGTTCAGCCATTTCCTGCTGGGCTTTCTTTCGGTAAGTTTCGGATAAACATTCATAAGAATATACTGTTTCGCTTAAGCTTATATCAAGTATTTCATCCACCATTTTAATCATGAGCGCATTATCACTAATAGCTAGTCCAAACTTGATGCTTAACTCCGTCAGCAACTCATTGAAGATTCTCCTAGTCGGCTGATAGCGGATAACAATTTCAGAAATTCTGCCGCCTGAGTCCAACTGCTGTTCTGCATTCCGTTTACTCCAAACCATAATATCATCCGGTACACCAGACACACCATTAGCTAGAGACTTGCCTAAAAACCCTAAAAACTCTTTATACATTATAAAAGCATTATTTCTTTCTTCATCCGGGATGCTTAATTCTAAACTGGTGAGGACTCCTTCTACTATTCTTTGAGCAAGGACTTCTGTATGTTCCTCTATATACTCCGCCACTTTAGACATTGTTGTCATTATTATTCCCACCCTTTACCCCAATAGTATAAAGTAAATTATAACGTAAAAAAATGCTTACATGGTAGTAATATTCTGTTCTCAATCAAATTAACTTCTTCTAAAAAAAATAAATAAAATAATAGATTGCAATTAAATAATAGATATGGTATATTTAATTCTGCGATGAGCTCTATTGAATAAGTCAATAAACGCTAATGTGCTATGTGGAGCACAGTTTATTGCCTCAATAACGTAAGGACACCAATTTTGGTGTCCTTTTTCATTTTACTGAAAAAAAACAAACAAAAAAGCATGAAGATTAACTCTCCATGCCTTGATATATGACAACTTTTAGCCTTTATTAACATTCTATTATGAAATCAACTTTTTCAGTTCTTCTGTCAAACGAAGAAACTCACACTTATCACCAGCGATTAATGTTTCATCAATCTGCTTTTCGAGTTTCCGTTTTTGAAAACTATAAAGGGCCTTCTCCAAAACCATTTCAGCTAATAAAGAATCAACTACATTTCCTTCAGACTGTTGTGGTGCATTTAATAAATACTTTTCCATTTGAATCAACCCCTTTGCTTTTTTATATTATAGCAACAATTTTCTGATAATTCAAATACTTTTTTCAAGGTAATTCTTCCCTTTTTCATTTAGAAAAAAAACATCGTTTCCGCTATAATATCAACTGAAATTCATGTATTCTTAAGATGTAGAATAAAATTTGAGGAGAAGACGATGAAATATAAAATGATTGTATTAGACATGGATGACACACTGCTTCAGGATGACCATACTGTATCAGCAGCAACAAAAGAGGCTTTGATAAAAGCGCAAGAACAAGGGGTAAAGGTGGTTCTCGCTTCTGGCAGGCCTACTTATGCAATGTGGGAAACTGCAAAAGAATTGCATCTGTCTGATTACGGCAGCTATATTCTTTCTTTTAACGGAGCAAAAATCACGAATTGCCGGACGAATGAAGAAATCTTCAGCAGCACTCTTTTACCAGAAATTGTACATCAGCTTTTTGAATTGAGTAAAAGAGAAAAGGTTTGGCTTCATACATATGTTGGAGATACTATTGTGACACAGGAGAACAACCCCTTCACAGAAATTGAAGCGCAAATAACTGGGTTGCCGATAAAAACAGTGCCGAACTTTGTTGATTACATAAAAGACCCTGTTGTTAAGGTATTAATGGTTAAAGAAGAGGATATTCTTAAAAATGTGGAGAAAGTATTGCAGACAGAGCTTTCTGAACATTTGAGTGTTATGCGCTCCAAACCTTTTTTCCTTGAATTCACAGAAAAAGGCGTGACAAAAGGAACAAGCTTATCCTTATTGATAGATCGCCTTGGCATTACAAGGGAAGAAGTAATCGCAATGGGAGACAGCTATAACGATGCTGCGATGATCGAATTCGCTGGTCTTGGTATTGCAATGGGCAACGCGCCTGACGATATTAAGTTAATAGCTGATTACGTGACAGATACAAACAATAACGACGGTGTTGCCAAAGCGGTTGAAAAATTCATTTTAAACGCTTAAAAGTTTCCTTCGTCAGCCTGTGAATGGATTGCCCAAAACTTAAAAATGGAGGTTCAATATGAAGAATGATCAATTGTTGATTGGGAGCCATAGCGAATATGCCCCATTGAAAAGAGTGATTTTAACATCTCCATTATATATGACTATCAAGGAGCCAATAAATGCGATCCAAAAGCAATACATGAAAGAGAATATTGATACTGAATTAGCGGTTAAACAGCATCAAGGCTTTGTTGAAGCATTAAAAGCTGAAGGCATTGAGGTAGTGCTTCTGCCACCAGAAGAACATTTTCCGGAGCAGGTTTTCACTCGGGACATCGGGTTCACACTTGGTGATCATATGTTTGTTGCCAAAATGGGACATGATGTCCGCAAAGGAGAAGAGCATGTTCTGCTAAACTGGCTGAACGAACATGAAATTTCGTTTACGAAATTAAACAGTGACAAGATAGAAGGCGGCGATGTGCTTATCGACGGTTCAACCATTTATGTTGGTGTCAGCAACCGGACAAATGAAAAAGCAATCAATCATCTCCAAAGCTTGCTGCCAAACTACGAAGTGCTTGCTATTCCTTTCACAGACAGCTTTTTACATCTTGATTGTGTATTCAATATCCTTTCACCGCATGACGCGCTAATTTATCCTGGGGAAATTGATAAAGATAAATTGGAATTGTTAAAAAAGCGGTATTCCCTTATTGAGGTGACAACAGAGGAACAAGCAACACTCGGAACAAATGTATTATCAATCGGTGATAAAAAAGTGATTAGTCTTCCCATTAATAAAGGCGTGAATGCTGAGCTCCGCAAACGGGGCTTTACTGTGATTGAGGTGGATATTACAGAAATCATTAAATCAGGGGGAGCCTTCCGCTGCTGCACGCTCCCTTTATACAGGGAAAAACAGACGCCATAACAAGAAAAGCCGCTGCAATTAATTGCAGCGGCTTTTTTTGGCTGTTAGCAAATATTTTCAATCAGCCTGAATATATTTTTACACTTCGACTGTCCAACCGAACGGATCTTCTGCTCTTCCGTTTTGAATATTCGTCAATGTGTCGTAGATTTTTTTCGCCAGCTCACCAGTTTCTCCACCATTAAGAGTAATGGATGTTTCATTCCATAAAAACTCGCCGATTGGGGAAATGACAGCAGCTGTTCCTGTGCCGAATGCTTCTTTTAACTCACCTTTTTTATGAGCTTCAAAAATCTCTTCAACAGAAATTTTGCGTTCGACTACAGGGATATCCCAATGTTTAAGAAGGTCAAGTACGCTTCTTCTAGTCACACCTTCCAGGATGCTTCCGTTTAATACAGGTGTGACAACTTCATCACCAATCTTAAAGAAGACGTTCATTGCGCCAACTTCTTCCACGTATTTCTTTTCGACACCATCAAGCCATAGAACTTGGGAGTAGCCTTTTTGTGATGCGACTTGTTGTGCTTTTAAGCTTGATGCGTAGTTACCAGCTGTTTTAGCAGAGCCAGTTCCTCCAGCAACTGCACGAACGTATTCATTCTCAACAAAGATTTTTACAGGTTTAACCCCTTCTTTGTAGTATGAACCAACAGGTGACAAGATGATCATGAATTTATAGCTGATAGATGCTGCAACGCCTAAAAAAGGTTGTGTTGAGATAACGAATGGACGGATATACAGGGAAGTTCCTTCTCCTGATGGAATCCAATCTTTATCAATATTGATAAGTTGCTTCAAAGCATCTAGAGCGAAGTCTTCATCAATTTCTGGAATACACAGACGCTCATTTGATTTATTCAGACGTTCCATATTTTTTTCCGGTCTGAATAGCAATACTTTGTCTTCTTTTGTCAAATACGCCTTCATACCTTCAAAAACTGCTTGTCCATAGTGAAAAATTACAGAAGCAGGATCTAACGTGATTGGCTGATATGGTAGAATTTGAGCATTATGCCAGCCGTCTTCTACTGTATAGTCCATTATGAACATATGATCCGTAAATACTTTACCGAATTCCAATTTAGATGGATCTGGCTTCGGTTTCTTTTCTGCAGCTAATGTTACTGTGATTGCTTGTTCACTCACGTTTTAAAAACTCCTTCATATGTAAATTATTATTTCTATCTATTATAACGTAACTTTTCTGGAGGAAAAGAGGAATATATAATATTTTTAAAAACTTTTTCTGCAAGTAAGGATTACCAGTATGTGCACAAACAAAAAGAAATACGCGCCGCTCTCTCAAGCTGGCGCTGTATTTCTTTTTGAAAACTTACCTTTACAGCTCTAACTTTTCCGCTTTTAATGCAGCAGGAAAACCTTTTAGCATATGCGCCATATAAACAATACCTTGTTCGTAGTCTGATGTGCGAATGCTCTCATTAGGTGCGTGAGCCTTACTGCCGACCCAGCCAACTCCTGTGCTGACAATTGGCAGATTCAATACCCTGCCAAAGTCAAACATCGGGCCTGTTCCTGCTGAGTTTGGTGCAAGCACTACCTCACTGTTGTATACCTCTTGGGCTGATTGTTTCACATGGTTGATAAACGGATGGCTGAAATCAGAACGGTAGGCTTTTTGGCCGTTAATCAACTTAACAGTTACATCATTAAAACCGTGCTTGTTCAAATGATTCACAACACATTCATATATATGGTTTGGATCTTGACCAGGAACAAGACGGCAATCAAGCTTCACCTTTGCGCTTTTTGGCAGGACCGTTTTCGCTCCTTCCCCAGTATAGCCGCTTTCCATGCCGCAGATCGTCATGGTTGGTTCAAAAACCATTGCATAACGAGGGTCTTTTCCTAAAGCACCTGTAATTAGCGGTCTTTTTAATCCATACAGTTCCTGTACTGCCTCTTCATTGAATGGCAATGACTTGACCACTTCCTCCTCCGCTTGAGTTGGCGTTGTTATTCCGTCATAAAACCCTTCAACCATAATTTCATTCTGCTCATTCCGCATAGAAGCTAATGCCTGAACTAGTCTCCATGCTGCGTTATCGACATATGCACCTACAGAAGAGTGCATATCGATATCAGCTCCTACTGCTGTAAGCTCCATATAGGCCATTCCCTTAATGCCGGCCACCATGCTGATTCGCTCTTGTTCATCCTTACCGCCGAATTCCCAAATACAGGCATCTGCTCTAAATAATTCAGCATATTTTTCTAAATATGGAGTCAAGTTAGGGCTTCCTATCTCCTCTTCCCCTTCAATAAGGAACTTCACATTACAAGGAAGTCCACCTTCTGTTTCCTGCAGCACCTTAACAGCTGTAAGTCTTGCGATGGTATCACCCTTATTATCGGATACTCCCCTCGCAAACAGCTTCCCGTCGCGAACTGTTGGCACAAACGGCTCAGTCACCCATTCATCAAGAGGCTCTGCAGGCTGAACATCATAATGATTGTAATATAACAGCGTACTATTGGCATCTCCCTTCTCTCCTGCTGGAAAATAACCATATACCACAGGATTACCGCCAAGATCGTCCAGCACCTTCACGTCACCGCCAAAATCTTTTATAACGGCAGAAATATATTCTACGGTTTCTGGAATAGACTTGTTTTGTGCAGACACTGTTTCTAACTGCAAATATTGTTCCAAAATAGCAAAGGATTGCTCCAAGTACTCTTTCGTTTTCATTTCAATTGCCTGTAATTTTTCCAAATTCCCAGCTCCTTTATTATCAGATATACTATTGTTTCGCCAACCGAAGAAAAAAACCTGCTATTTTTCAAAATATTTTATAAATTTAAACAACATATGCGAACACAAAAAAAATCTAAATCAGTTCGGAAAAGAAACATCGTCTTTTCAAAAGTGATTTAGACTTTATTAGTGAATATTAATTCCAGTTTTTTGTATCTTCAAGGAGATCATCAATTTCAATATTTTTGATGTTCCATTCACTGATACAACTTGCCAGTTCCAGCGTATCCTGCAAAAGCTGGTCTATATCGGCTCTAATTAATCGCATTTTGTAGCCTCCTCTAGTGCTTTTATCATGCTTAGTAATGCCCCCTTGAAACAATTTTTAAACAAATTATTTTCTGTCGAAACAAATTGCTGCATTACTAGTATGTAGCACTTCATAGCTTGGAAACCATGTCCATGCCTTAACTGTTACATGCTCATTATAGCATGTTTTGTTCAAATAGCCCATTACGCCCAAATTACATCGATATTACAGGCTGTTACACAGTACCAAAGAAATACATAAGAAAATTTTCCCACTTGTGCAAAAGATGAATCACTAGTTGGAAGATGATATACTTAAAATAATACATTCCCCTCAAACTTCAGTCCTTATACGCTAATTTAAGCAAAAATTAATACTTTGCTTATGTTTTTCCTTGATTCAGGCAATCATGTAGATGAAATGGAGGGATTTAATTTTGAGAAGGCTTATAAAGCTGGCACTGCTAGTTTTAATTGTATATGCCGGTGTGCAATATTTGCAGCATAAAACAGGCACGGAAACGATACCCAATGCAATCGATTATGTAAAAACCGAAGCGAGCGAGCAGGAAGCTGCCAATTTCATTGAAAAATTGATAGAGCAAAGTAAAGATATCTTCCAAGATACACAAGATATTCTTCCAGACTGGGATACCGGTACTGATACCGAGCAAACAAAACCTGCAGAAAAGCCAAATTTGGAAACACCATCCGAACAAACCTTTTCCATTTATAATATCCAAATGGGAGATTTAAAGGATGCTGTTGAGAAGGAATTAGGCAAACCGCAGCGTGCATCAATAAACGAATACGGCATATCATGGAATACCTACCATGAAAGTTATCAAAATTTTGTTATGATTGGCTATGATTCAGAAGATAAAGTAGCAGCTTTGTATACAAACCAGGATTTAATTTCCTCTACGAACGGAGTTAAAAAGGGCAGCAGCAAAGACAGTGTCATGAAGACTTTAGGAAACCCCCTCGATGAGCTGACAAAAGGCTTTGTCCGCTATAAATTCCCGGAAGACAGAGATTATGAAGTATTTGAGATGGACGGCAGTTATGTCACTGTATTTTTTGATAAACATGAAAATAACACCTTAACAGCCATGCAAATTGTCTCGACACAGCTAGAAGATGACAGAGATGATTTTTATACAGACGGAAGCGCCCAACTTGAAGAAGGCTTTGAATTCCAGCTGTTTGATTTAACGAACGCCAGCAGGGTTAATAATGATCTTGGAGTATTGACATGGGAAGATAATGTAAAGGAAACAGCAAGGAAGCACAGCGAGGATATGGCAGAAAACAATTATTTCGACCATACA
>Ga0209463_1000253_pt1 | contig 48785 bp, 47 predicted proteins | sample AgamicMgSfrz_FD_187169 | JGI IMG/M metagenome (GOLD analysis project Ga0209463, IMG submission 187169) | Agave microbial communities from Guanajuato, Mexico - Mg.Sf.rz (SPAdes) (version 2) | ecosystem: Host-associated > Plants > Phyllosphere > Phylloplane/Leaf | place: Guanajuato, Mexico...
ATCATTAGGATTTCTAGTTCTCTCTACAAATCCTAAAGTTTCTAGGTGATCGATATGGCTAACCATAGTCGTCCGATCAATTTGTAGATTTTCGGAAATATCCTTTTGTGAAGAATAAGGGTTTCCGTTAATAAATAAAAGGACTCCATATTGTCTTGCATTAATTTTATAAGGGGTCAGTCCTCCAGCAAATTTAGTTTCCATTTGTTGAAGAACTTTTCCTAGTAAAAAGCCATAAGATTGATTCCATTTTTCCAAGTGTAATATTCACCTCCTAAATTAATCAGTTTTGCTGATAATCAGTATAATTGATTAATTGTTAAAATTCAAGTACTTACGTTCGTATATAAAATAAATAGTCAGTTAAAGTTTTCCTTTTATCAAAGTTTTAAGATAAGGTATTTTAATTAGGGGGGGACGACTTCTGATGCTCTTTTTTTATGTCATTAAATGGCGAAAAAGTATAAGTTTGTGAACGATTTCACTTAAATAAAAGGGGGCGTTAGTAAAATAAGATGCTTCAATATAAGAGTAATTTAGTGTAAATTAGCACTTAAATTAAATGAAAAATAACTCCTAAAGTGACAAAATATCTAAGTTATATAAGCTTAATATTTACACATAATAATTGTATACAGGTGACTGACAAACAGCCTTACTCTGCTATGAGTAGGGCACCTTTTGTTTTATGAACAGATAAGGGTGCACCTATTGGTACACCCTGTTAAAAAGGAGGTATAGATTTACGGATGCCCCCAAACAAAGGCTTGTGACTTCCACATCACATAATATTGTATTACTCATGAAATGTTAAAGACCCGACTTCGTCCAATGAGTAAATATATATCCGCCTAGATGAAGATATAAGGTTCTAAATGCATACTAGGGTGCACCTAAATAGGTGCACCCTTTTCACGTAAGTAATATTTATTGGGAAAGTCTTATTGCTTATAATACGATCTTTGTCTGCCTTCTTATGGCTTTCCTTTATCTATATTGTATAATTTATGCAGCCATTATAGAAGTGTTACTGGAGAATGTTGGGAGTCAAATTGCTACTTAGTAATGGTTAAGCTTCATAGATAGTAAAAAGCAACAAAATGATAATTATTTCTTACTTTGCGATAGATAATTAAATCAATTTTAAGAATGTCTTTCTAACTACTAAGTGGTTTTTTATTCTCTTAATGGACCGAATTCCTGTAATAAAAGAAAATATTAACAGATGGTTTTAGTGAAGGTTTTAAGCTTCGCTTCAACAATACAATCAGAAAAGATAGGTGTGCGAATTACACACCTGAAAATATGCTGGAGGTAAAACAATTGAATAACCTAGTAATATAATATGCAGCATGTCCTTATGTTGACATACCAAAAAGGATACTTATTGGTTTGGAAAAAAGATTAAAGATAAATGTTGATTATACCTTAGAACAGTAGCTAGTTCTGTTAAATTGGGGCTCTTATTATATCCATATTTCACCTAACCTATTACATTTGTCCATACAATTTATAACTCTTTCACATAAGCTATTATTATGTATCTTTGAAAGGAGTGTAATTAATGCCTGTAGCTTTACAAGCTTTTACAACACCAGAAAATACTGTTCGTATCGCAGATTCTGCTACTGCACCAGGAGCTGTCATTCCCGTGGGCCCTGCTATTCCTTTGATTGAGGGAAACAGCTCCTATATTTGGTCTCCTGTTAATGTTTCCGGACAAACAGTGACTTTCCGCAGTGTCTTTACATTAGGAGCTCCAGTATTATCCTTGGCATTGCCGTTGACTGTATTTTATGCGTACGCTGGAAATGAAACAGTTTCCGTTACTGGTACTTTGCAGGTGCTAAATCTATTGGGAGTTGTTGTATTGACCATCCCGTTATTTTCTGGTGATACAAATTTAGGGAATCCTCTTAACGTAAGTACAATTGCGGCTGATACTCTATTGGCAGCAAGCATTCTTGGTGGCTCGATAAACATTACAATTGATGCTGTTGTGACTGCACCTATCACTGCTCCTTATGAGCCAGTCAACACTGGCCGTTACTTAGGGCAAATAACGGTTCAGACAATTGTCTAAAACTTGACTACTACTTGATTAATGAAACAGTAGGAGGTGAAAAAATGCCAATCGTTTTACAAAGCTTTACAACTCCGTCCAATACATCCATTGTTGCTAATTCAGCTGGCGGAATATTTCCACAAATCCCAATTGTGGTCCCTCCTTCTGCTACTGCTCCATTCATTGATGGGAGCAACGCATATTTATGGGCCCCTAACAGTGCAGCGAACCAAACAGTAACCTTCGTAAGTGAATTCAATTTCCCATTGGGTCTTTTGAATGTCGCATTACCAGTAAGTGTTAACTATGCTTTTTCTGGTACAGAAACAGTTATTGTCAGTGGAGTATTAGAAATCGTCAACTTGTTAGGTATTGTAATTGCGACAATACCAGTATTTACGAATATCACAAATACTGGCGGCCCAACTAGTGTTGAAATTGCTTCCGGTGATACTCTGTTGGCATTGCAGCTTCTTGGCACAAACGCCATTTTGACTATCACAGCAACAGTAACGTCAGGTGCCGTAGGTACAGGGAATCAAGTTACAGTCAACGAAGTAATCGCATTATAGCAGGTTCTGTAACCCTCTGGCTGGTCCTTCAATTTTAAAAAAAGATCAATTCCCTCGCTGACATCCCTACTTCTTGGAAAGTGTTTAAGTAACCAAAAGTTAGTACTGGAATACAATAAATAGACTTTTAAAGTCTTACATTAGTTATGCCTTAATGAAGAATCAAACTTGAACTCTGCAGATGCCAGCGGAGTTCTTTTTTTGTATAATGCAAAGCCTTTCTAATGGGAGTAGGGCATTTTTTATCTTATTTTTTGAAAAGGGTGCACCTATTAAAGGAACACCCTGTTGAAAAGGAGATTGGATTTAACGATTTGCCCACTCGAATTATCAGAATGAATGTGACGTCAACATCACATTAGTAATATTTCATTGTCAGATATTAAAACACGACTTTTGACCATCGATGAAATTTTCTGTAATAAATTAAAAAAGAAGCTTATGGAAGGAACAGGGCAGGATAGCTTAAGTGTATTTCTTAACAAAGTAGAATAAGATCTACCGAAGCAGTAATACTGATATAAAATCTCCTTAATGGTGTACCATGACCCTGGTGCACCTGCTTTGTTTTTGAGAAATGAAGATAGTGCTTCTTATTAGGAGGAGGTGCTACATATTAGAAAAAAATAAGAGTGCACTAGGCACTCCTGAAAATTTGTTGGAGGTTTGGTACAGATAAATGACTTAATATATAATATGCAGCATGTCCTTATGACACATAAATCATAAAAACACCTCCATGTTCATGACTCCAAGGAGGTGTACGATACATTCTTATAATGATGTACATAAATATTTATATGAAAAGAGTTTTTTATGTCAAAATTCTATTAACCCTTTTGGTTTTGGCTGTATAGTTTGTCCTGCCAAATTTGATAAAAATAAATTAAGATAGCCACCACTGTGGTTACGATATAAACACCAAATGAGTTGATGTTAACTAACTTATAGATATTTAAATGTTCATACCACTTACTTATACCAAAAGAAAGTAAGGAATCAATGATTAAATTTGTAACCAGATACTTAATAAAGTTTCCAAATGTAAAATATAAGATAATGATAGTACCAACAAGAAATGATCCGTAGACAAATGTAGTCACATTGGTTAATATAGGTATATTTTCTTCAATAATCCACCAGTGATATTTTTCGGCTATTTGGAAAATTACTGTAAGGATTAAAGCGCCAAATAAACCACCTGGGAAGTATCGCTTAACTTTATGTTTCTTCAAAAAGAATAAAACCAACCAAGGCAAAATTAAAAAAGACCATAAAAGTATCTGATTAAACATCTGCTGTCCGTCCTTATTTATTATCCATAATTTTTCTAGTATCTGTGTTTATACTGTAAAGAATAAAAATACTGAATATACTAGATAAAATAGCTGCCCCAATCCCCATAAGAATAATTGTGTCTAATTTCTTTCTATATCCCAAAAGCATACCAACACTCCTTTTATTGGTTAGTATGCTCATCTATACTCTAAAAAATATAAATTGAATCCGATATTTTTCAAACTAAATAATAAAGTATCTTTCGCATTTTAAGAAACACAAGTATGAAAAGCATTCCAGTATTAATGGTAACTTATCTTATGGGAATAACGGGGTAGTATACCTGTAATAAATGAAAACTAGCTTATGGCAGGATAGTGTAAGTGTATTTATTTACAAATGAAAATTAGGTAGTATTGAACAAAAGTTGTATTCATAATCGGCAAGGTGTGCCAATATCCTGGTGTGCCTTTTTGATATCAGTAATTATGAGTATTTCTTATATGGAGAGTGTGCTAGTTATATGGGTTATTTAAAATTGAAAAATATAGATCCTAAAAAATAAGAGTGCTCAATGCACTCCTAAAGGTTTATGTTGGGTTCAGTACAGATAAGAGACTTAATGATATAGTATGCAGCATGTCCTTATTTGACACATAAAAAGTGGGTATTATAAGGAAAGAAACCAGAGGTATCTTATCGAAAGAAAATACCAAGGGTATCTGCATCAGTAACAATAGACCTGCCATGCTTATGACTTCATGAGGTAAAGGACTGTATGAATCGATTATTTAAAATTAGATAAATTCTCTATTAGGTAGTACTAATATTGATTCATCACAATTTAAAAAATCAGTCACTTTCAATTTTTTTATACTATTAACAACTTCGTTAGGAGAAAAGCGCTTAAAAATATCCTCAGCAACGACGCTATTAGTAGCAACTAAGATAACTTTCCTTTTTGTTGTATATATCAAATACATTTTCATTTTAACCAGTCCCTAAACGTTAGTTATATATTTATAATATCCCTACCCTATTACAAGAATATTCTAAAGGTATTTTTTTCTCTAATAGGTAGGTCTATTACTCCGTTGCTCCTTCTCTTGTTTCTGAATAATCACCATGGAAAAGCGTACAAATAAAAATGTAAAAGCAATGCTCATTAAGCTGTACAAAAAGTTCCAACCTTTCTTATATTGTACAAGCTTCGTATGTTTCTCGATTAAAAATTCGGCTGCTGCAGAAGGTAAACTAAAAAGTAAACATTTTGTTAAAATCCCTAATAAACTTGAATTTCTTGTGACTTGATTAAAAAAAACGCAAGTAACAGGAAAAATAAGATAGCTAAAAAGAACGCTTATATCAAAAAGTTTAAATATTCTTACTGGGTATTTAATAAAGCCTTTCTTAACTACAATATTATCTAGCAAAGAGGCTATGTAGCTTTTTAACAAAAATACAATTAACCAATCTTTGATAGGTGGTTTTCTGAACAATTGGATTAAGGCTCCAATGCTAAAAAGGAATAAAATTCTTGAAAAGATAAGTTCATTTTTTTTAGACATAATAATGTTTTTTCTCCTAAGTTTTCTATTAAATTGCCCATATAAATTATAATTATTTAAAAAATTAGCAACTTTCCTATAGGAGAAACAGGGCAGCATTCCTGTAATAAATGTAAAACTAGATTACGGAAGAAACAGGGCAATTTAGTATAAGTAAGGAACTAGACGATAACTCTCCAACTAAAAATGATATTAAAGATGCAAAAGTCATTGCACAACTAGTCAAAGACGGTAGATACGCCGAACCAACTATACCACAAGGGGTTTTCGCGGAACTGCGTGTGGCTAAGAAATTACGCGATCTATTAAATGTAGACTTACAAATTGTGCAGGGGCAAGTACACAACTGGATTGATCGATACTTTCCAGAGTTTTTTGCCGTCTTTAAAAGTTGGGAAGGAAAGGCAGCTATTCATTTATTAAAGCTTCAAGCATTACCAGAAGAACTGGTGAGATATACAGAAGAAGAATTACTAGAATACCTAAGGAAAGCAGTGAAACGTAGTATAGGGATTAAGGAGATTCAAGCTTTAAAAGAAGCCACCAATCGCTCGATTGGCATCCGTCAGGGTGCCATGATGGCTAAAATGGAATTAAGAACGTTAATCCAAAAGTATGAACTCATTCAAGCCAAGTTCGAAGAGCTTGACCAAACTCTGGATACACTGCTTCAAGATATTCCAGGCGTTGATCAAATGTTAGAAATAACAGGAATTGGACGAGATACTTTTTCGCTGAAGTAGGCGATTTGAGTGTATACAATCATCCTCGTCAGATAACCAAACTGGCAGGACTTAGCTTAAAAGAAAATACATCAGGAAAGCATAAAGGGAGAACCAGGATTACGAAACGTGGTCGAAAGAAATTAAGGGCACTACTGTTTCGGGCATCTATGATTCTAGTAGCCAAGAATAAAGCATTTAAAGCCCTACATCAATATTACACAACGAGACCTGATAATCCGTTGAAAAAGATGCAGTCTATAATTGCTTTGTGTAATAAGCTCATACGTATTCTATTTTCTATTGGTAAGAAACATGTTGTATTTCAAGAGGAGAAGATGTTGAAGGACATCCCTCATATGCATGCATTTATCCAAGAACCAATAACAGCTTAATCACTATAAAACTAACTTTTAATAAATAGATTTGGAAAGATGAACGGACAAAATCAGCATGGGATTAGTCGGCAATGCAACTAACGTAAGGACGTAGATCCTGTGGGGCAGCATGACCGACATCCACCTTATGGAAAGGTTGAACGAATGTAGGAGCGTAGACTCTGTGAGACTTGTTCACACTAACTGAATCTATAAAGTTAAACAAGTTAGATAGCAATATGAAGAAAAACTGCGTATTTAAGAGATAAGTGTTTGTTTATTGAGGGAGGATAGTGGAACAAGAAAAACTACTCTTTTGTAATATAGTCATAAATGTTAAAATATTACTAAAAATAAGAAGGTAGGGGATACTTTAAATGGATTTAGTGTCCATAGAATGACGCAGAGGGATATTAAGCATGTTCAAGCGATTGCAAAAAGTAGTTGGAAAAATACATACGAAGGCATTATTCCAAGAATGCTTGGCATTTTTTTTAATTGTGTTAATTTGAACTATTAAAGGCAAAAATTATTAATCAATAAAAGTTCGGCTTCTCAACCAATAGATTTTTCTAATATTACTAATGGGACATACAATAGTAATAATCACTTAATAGTTAATTTTTGAATATTTTCACTTAAACAACCGGGAGGCGTTGATTCAATAAGGATTAATGCCTTTTTGTTCTATTTATTATTGCAATATAGTGGTAGCATTCCTGTAAGAAATGAAAAAACTCTTATGGGAGAAACATGGCAGTTTAGTTTAACAAGAATTTGTCTCATTTGACGTGAAATTTTTATATTGATAAATTATAAAGAATATTCTATTTATTTATTGGAGGAGATAGTTCACTATGAAAATTGATACAAATTTAATATTAGAAGGAGGTACAATCACTCTTGTTCCTCTTGAGATGAAATATAAGGAACAAGTATATGAAGCTATAAAAAACCCTGAAGTATGGAAATATACTTGGAGAGAAGTTAAAACATTTGATGATATAGAACAAATTTTATTGACAGCTGTACAAAACAAAGATAACGGAAAGCAATTACCTTTTATAATAAAGGATAAGTTGTCAGATAAAATAATAGGGACAACTCGTATTGGTGACATAGATATAGCAAATCGAAATGTTGAAATAGGATGGACTTGGCTTTCTCCATCAGTTTGGAGAACAAAGGTAAACACAGAATGTAAATTTTTAATGCTTCAATATTGTTTTGAGGAACTGAAGGTACTACGTGTTCAATTTTCAATTAGTGGACAAAATGTCCGCTCTCAAAAAGCAGTTGAACGAATAGGGGCAGTAAAAGAAGGAACATTTCGTAAACATAGGATTAAGGCAGATGGAACTATTCACGACAATATATTTTACAGTATCGTTGATACTGAATGGATTGATGTAAAGGGAAAATTGACTAACTTACTGGAGAAGAAATACTGATTTAATTCACATTCAATGGATTGATTTCTGTTTTAATAAATGATTGCTTATTCAACTAACGGGGGGGATTAGTTTAACAAAAGGATCTCATCAACAGTAAATATTACGTCACATAAGTAATAACATATGAATAAGCCTCCGATTGATTTTCTTTATAATTGCGAATTAAAAAAGTTTGTGGAATACTAAAAGAGTTCTACTTAAGGACTGATTTTAGGAGGTACATAATTATGAACAAGACAGATCTTATTAATGCAGTAGCCGAAAGCTCTGAACTATCGAAAAAAGATTCAACTAGAGTAGTTGAATCCGTAGTGGAAACAATAACAACAGCATTGAAAAATGGGGATAAAGTGGAGGTTATTGGATTTGGAGCTTTCTCAGTTAGTGAACGTGCGGCAAGAAAAGGCCGTAACCCTCAAACCGGCGAGGAAATTGAAATTGCAGCAAGCAAAGTACCTTCATTTAAAGCAGGAAAAAAACTGAAGCATGCTGTTAAATCATAAAAATTATGCATGGCAGAGGATTTATCCTCTGCCTATTTTTTATTCGTTGTTTAATTCCTTCTAACAAGTGTTGGGTGAGATGGGTTCAAAGAACTAATGAGTGTGAAATTTAAAAAGGAATTAAGATAATAATAAGTTAGTATGTGTCCTTTAAATGACTAGAGAAGAAGTTCAAACAATGAAAATATAAATCTATAAGTCTGCGTTAAATAACTATTTTACGAAAAGATAGACAGTTATAACCATTCATAGTACACATTAAATTTAGCATAAGTTTATTGTATAAAGGATTTCGTTATAGAATTAGCAGGAGCCTTTAATTCGCATTTTAAATATTTGGGAGCAAGTGGAAGGGAAAATCTAATTTTCACCTTTATTCCAAATTTACAAATTGAGTTTTTATTCAATACTTTAAAATATTGCAGATTTCTATATGTGTCTACGTATGGTCCAGTTCTTAATTTTCACCAAATTGATTCAGTTGAAGATTTTCTATAAGTAATTGGTGAAGGACAAACATAAGTTTAAAGGTAAAGTAAGTAGCTTTCCTTTTTGGTATAATAAAGGTAAGAAATTTGGAGAAAACGGGTGATAACATGAGCGAAATTAATAAGAGCAAAAAAGAAGAGAAAAATGAAGAGGTTCAGTTAGAAAAAAAGATTGATCAAGAAGCCTTAGATGTTGTTTTTCGATTGTATGACTTACTTTCTATTCATCAATGGTCACGTTTGTGTAATGAATGAGAAACATGCAGCGGATTTAACGGTAGATTTTGTTACAGGGAGAATAACTTTTGAAGAGACAGTAGGAGTTAAAAGGAAAAATACGTACCATAAGTAAGAAGTCGGAGACTCACAAGTAACTTAGTAGGAATTAAGACTGTATGCGGAGAACTGGAAAAAATGCAGCCATTGCAGATGCAATATGTAAGACTGTTGTAGCGTTTCTAGTTGATATATTAAAGTAAGAACCTCACCTTTTTTAAAAACGCATTTTTCGGATAGCTTTAATGATAAGTGGCAATAACTAATTGCTACTTATCATTAAAGCCTTGGTCCATTAGGCTTATATAGTAACTAATTTAGATATATAGATAATGAATATCTAATGAAAAGAAAGACATTACTTATTAAGAGTAGAAGAATTGAAAAACAATAATATACTTCGTATAATCCTTATTAAATGTAAAGCATTACAAAAAATGGGGCAAAATAAAAAAGAACAACAGTTCGTATAATACAATTATTACGAACTATTGTTTACATAATAATATTATGATTTATTAAATAATATGTTGTTTTATAGTAAAAAAAAGCAATTAAAAGAAGTATAAGTAAAAGGACGTATTTTGGCTGACTCCATTTTTATTCTTAAATAGGGTAAGTACATTTAACTATAAATATTACCAATATATCAGTCTCAATCCCTTTTATTATTTGTAAGTAAAAAAACTTTGACACATAGCCAAAGTTTTTTTACTAAATATACAATTAGTCGGGATGTATTGTGTTCGAAAAAATGTTATAGCATGAATAAAATCAAAAAGACAGCTAGTTACTAATTGAAAAGTTTATTTTTCCTATCGGTCATTAGAATCCATTTATATCTTTATAGATTCTTTTATCTTAGTTATCAACTGTTTTCTCACTTTTAGAGTTATAATCAACATAATCATCAATAACACTCTTAAACAATCTATCAATTGCGGTAAATATAGTTAACATTAAGAATAACAAGTAATCATTCATGGGATTACTCTCTTGTAAATCTAATAATATTTTAAAGTCATTAATACTTTTAATAAAAGATAATATTAGTAATAAAACATATGATAAAATCCTTCGCAGACTTTGAGAGGGCTTATCAAAAGAAGTAAAGTATACCCATACAGCAGACCGATTGGAATAGCTATGAATATTACATAACCTGCCTGATATGGAATATTACTAAATATAGCAAGTCCAGTAATTAATATGAAGATAATACCAATATAGGCATATAAACTCATCCCTGTTCTTCCACCTAAAAGAGATAATCTATTTATGAAGTAACTATTTTTAATGCTACTAATAAACTTTGAATTTTCAAATTCTCTAGTAGCGGTTTTTTTTCTCAAATTAACCATAAAAGTAGAAACAAAAAAGCATAACACCACATATAAGAGAACAAAAAAACAACTATAGAACGGGTGCTCTTTTCCATAAAACAATAAAAATACTATAATAGCAATAGTTATAAAAAGTAACATTATTTCACTGATTATTAAGGCTCTATTGTCATTTTTGACTTTATTTTTTATTAAGTAATTTGAAACTTTTATACTCAATTCGTCTAATTTAGGAAAAAGCTTCTTATTAATTATGTAAGATAAATATACAGATAAACCGATACTTATTACTAAAAAAATAATAAATAGTACAAGATCTTTGGTCATTTTTACATTTTCTTTCCAGTTTTATACATGGATACTTTACTACAATTAGGTAAAATAGTCTACAACCATATCTTTTAATAATACTTTGTAACTAATTCGGACGCTAAAAAAGTACTATTCGTAAAAGATGGATTATACGAATAGTATTAATACCTCTTCTTTTAATAAGTCACTGTAATTTTTTAAAATATATTACAGCGATACTACTGTTACTGTTAGCTAAATGCATCCTCCTAGAGTTTGAAACTCGAAAATACAATTAAAAATTTATTTCATCTGAAATCACAGAGATGTGCAGCTATTCGATATTAATCTTCTATTGGATAAGGATATAAAAAAGTTATCTGGTATAGAAATCCAACGAATAGGAATTATTCGATCCGTAGTAAACTATCCTAAAGTAATAATTGCAGATGAACCAACAGAATCCTTAGATGATGATACAGCATTAACGGATTTAGAATTTTTTTAACAAATGGCATCCAAGGGTAAAACTATTATAATAGCAACCCTCAGTCAGGTGGTAGCCGAGCAATGTGATACTATTTATCATTTAACAAAAAACGGACTCCACTAAGAATAATTTTACTTTATGTGGAGTTTTCCCTTTGCTAAAGTACTACTACTAATAAGGAAAGGGGCCAATAGAAAACTAATCCTTATTGGCCCCTTTAATAATTCCTCATTACACTAGAGCTGGTTTACGAAAATTAGCCTATTCCAACAAACCCCACTCGATTTATATTTAATTTAATAATAATGAGTGGGATACTGCTAAAAATAGATAAGTTTTATTTTATGATCTTTAAGTTATGCTGGATATCTTCCATAATAAAGTTTCTTTTTCTGGTGATTCCTCAATTTTTCCTATGATTTTGTATTTTTTCTATTATATAAATTTTAGATTTACTGGACTATCAATAACATTTGACTTTAAGTTAGTTAATTCTTTTTTATATCCAACTTCGGTCAACGAGACATTTTTTATCCAAACTTGCCCAGTTTGATGTAATATAACTCCAAATGAAATAACTTCACTATTTTTTGGTATATCAATAACTATTGTATGATGATTCCATTCTCTATTATTATAAGTATGCCTATTCACTGTGTTATCAGATTGTATTAATTGACCTGTTTCACTATGAATTTGCATCCATAAACCAGCAGATTTTTTTAGATTATCGGTTTTTATTAAACAAGAGAGTTCAAAACGTTTATAATCACCTCTATACTTCTTAGCACTAAATTGTTGCATCATTGTTCCAAATGAGTCCTCATCGTTAAACCAATTGTTATTTGACTTTAGAAAAGCAACCACATTCCCCTTTGGTTCTAGTTTATTCTCAACACCAATTTCATAGTTATTTGGATTGCTCCCACTTAAAAACCAACCTTTTACTGCTCCCACTTTGAGTTTCCCTCCTTAATGATTCCTTTTTGCCTAATCTAAAAAAATTATTATCGTAGATTAGAATCAAAAGTTTATTTTATTTTATCTTATGGGAATAATTTTTTTTTGATATATATTGCTTTATTTAGAAAAACTGGTGAAAACAAGATGTCTTCATGGGATTAACTCTCAGCATTTGGAATCCTAACATTAATTATTTTTCTAGTAGTTTCATCAGGAAATGGTGTATTTTTCTGAAAATGTAAAAGAAGAGTGTTGATTTTTATCAACACTCTGTGTGACTGCCCATCACACAAAAATAGCACTTAAAATTGTTTCCTTATAGCTAGTTTTGAAATTATGAGAGCATTTTAATTTAAATTTGAAGATTTTATTGGTATTAATGTAAAATATGCGAGCTAATCATCATGTAACTTCTCTTCAAAAATCTTTTTTGAGATATTATCTCCTTATAAAATATTTGTGTAAAATAAGCCCGACTATTAAAGTAATAATGCAACCAATTACTCTAGATAACCAAATGTTTATACTGATATTCTCCATTACTTGGCTAACAAATGTACCAATACCTACCGAGAAGAAAATTATTAATATCCACTTTATTGTTAATACGGTAGTTCCCCCCTACAACTTGTTATTTTTAGTAAATCAAAACACATTTTCCAAATCTAGAAGAATCAAAAAAAGAGCGTTGTACAAAATCCACACCATCTTCTAGTTGATATTCTTGATCGATAATTATTCTTGTCTCCGCGCTATTTTGTAGCTGAATTGCTCTTTCCAAATCTTCTCTTGAACCTAGGCAATTTCCTAAAATAGAAACATTCTTAACAATACTCATTTCTAATGCTCCTCTGACTACAGCCTCAGCATCAATTGGTGTTTTATTAGATAATAATGGATGTTGATCTCGTAAACCACAAGTAACATATGTTCCACCAGTTTGTAAATAATATAATGCATAGCCAATGTTCATATCGAAAAACGGATCAAAAACATGGGTAATATTCTGCTTAACAATATCATTTGTGGTACTATCTAAAGATTCTACGCGACTAGGATATATTAATTGTTTTTCTTTATCACTCCACTTTGACGTTGACAAACAAATAGGGGTGATACCATGTGACAGCAACTGTTGAATAATAAACAGCGATGTGTGTGATCGCGCACTAAATACTAACGGATTTCCACCACTTTCAAGTATTCCAGAGCGTCTTATCATCGCTGATGCAGTTTGCGAACCCAAAGAAAAACAAGCCGCTTCATTATCACTTAGGCTTTTGGGTATCTTTATAACCTTTTTCTTATGAAGGCGTAACCAACCCAGCGAAGCAAAATTCGTAGCTACACCGGGTAAAACCCCTTGTTTTCCACTAGCAGGGTACGAACAATCAGACATCACACTATCACCGACTTTAAATTCATGTACATCCTTACCAACAGAAACAATATTTGCGCTAAATTCAGAACCAAAAGGAACAAACAATCGTTCAGAACCCTTGATTGAATTACAATTTTCAAGTAATATGGCTTTATCACGATAATTGCATGAAAAAGCTGTCACTCTTACTAATACATATTCATGATTCTTGGGATCTTCAGCATCGAAAAATGGCTGTTCTAATTCAACAGTCCCAAAAAGTATATCTATTTCCCCAAACTTAACAATTCCTAGTTCTGTAAAATCCATTGAATTCTTCTTGCTTGGATTAATTGCCACTAATGTACGCACTCCATATCCTCCTTATATAAATTTCTTTGATATGAATCAGAGCTTAGATTAAGTGGAAACCAAGCAGAGTCACCATTGTTATAAATTTTTAACATGAGAGCAGAATCAGCTACTCCACTCCAACCGAGAAAGTATCCCAAAAGGTAGTCTCTATTTTTTTCCCCAGTATAGAATCCATGATGATTAGCTAAATCCAAAACAGATTCCCAATATTGATTTGCAAGTGATAGATACCACGAATCACCGGAAACTTTATACGTGAATAGTAGCGATTGAAGTACTCCCGCAGCCCCATGACATATAGATAAATCTATAGGTCCATCTTCTGGTAATAGCGTGGATTTCTTAGCTATTTCATAGAGGTTTAACTGTTCATTTAATGCTCTTGCCATTTCAGCTAGAACCATTAACAAACCAGCATTTCCGTTACACCAACCTGCACTATTAACACTACTAGGAAAAGATATTTGTAAAGCCTTATCAAACAAATGCTTACATCCCACCGTATCATTTAAAGCATATAATAATCTAAATTGCGCCCATATTATTCCTAAATTCCCATGTGCTAGTCCATCACTAGATAACAAACTCGATGGGTTATCAGAGAAGATTTTGCTCTCTAAATTTTTTAGAACCTGATTCGGCGTATCCGTATATGAAGCTAACATGAGACCTATACCAGTCGGACCAATGAATACATCGCCATTCTGAATATCCTCTGCTTGAACTTGAGACACAATTTGTTCTAGTTCTTTTACTCTATTACTATTATGGTTAAATATAAAATCCAAAGAACTAGAACCTGAGATTATTGATGTTGGTGCAGCTTCTAATTGGGCAGAAAACGCAATACGCAGGTATTTTAAACCTCGTTTGGCCTGGTTATACAGATTATGGTACAAGGACATATTAGCTGTTTCTTCATACTTTATCAGATGCTCCAAGAGAAGTAAGATACCCCCAGTATCATGAAGCGAAATAAGAGAATTAGAATCATAGGATATAGGGATATTTCCATAAACTCCTCCAATCCACCCCGTTTCAGGATCATCCGTTTCAGTAGTAATTGCCAAAGAGCTTATTAATTCAATCAAAGGATTAGGATTATTTTTTGTCACCTTTCGCAAGACGTTTGTAAAGAGAGGAGATTGATAACCCAAATTATCTACTTTATTATGCTCTGCCTCATGTATTCTAATATCCGAATATCCTTCTGCAATTAAGCGCTTATCAAGTAATAATCTTTTTTGTGAAAGGTGCTCTAACCTTCTTTTTACATTATGTTCAGGTGACACTTCAAATATTTCATTTGAAATAAAGTCACCTGAACATAAACGTTTATCATTTGCCTTCATAGAAAAATATGGAATATCTCCGATTTTTATAGAACGGATTTCTTCTTCTAATACACTCTTGGCTATTTCAGGGTCCCTAACCAATTTAGGTGGCTTAAGATATTTTAGCACTCGATTCATTGCGACATCGTCAACTAAATTTTCTGGAAATAGGCATGCATCAAGCATAAAGTAATACTGACTAGTAGGTCTATTAACAACTCTAATCAAACATTGAATATCACTAAACATAGAATAAATTTGCTCTCGTTTGTCCATAATCTTTTCATATCCATCTGTGTAACCCAGAAGAAATTCCTCTTGATATGGAAGTGGATCGGGTACTTGATTATTAGTTAACGTGATTGGTACAGTTGTACGATTAATATTAATTTTTTCCTTGGCTATATCTACTGCATCTGTACCTGGGTTTTTCAATGTAAAAACCATTTCATTAGTTTTTTGTGGATAGGGCGTATTAATAGCACCAATCAATACCTGGCGCGGAATTGTCATCAGTTTGGCCGGAATTATTGACGTAGTAGCAACTGAATAAGAAAGCATTTCTCCCATTAATTCGTCGAGTAAATCACAGGTACGATTGTATGCTGGTTGTAAACTAGTTTCTAAATCTACAAAATAAGGATTTACCCCATTAAAAATGATATTTTCATCATGTAGATCCGTTGCTCCAAGACAGCTAAACACTGCCGCACATAAACCAAGATTATAATAAGCCCGGCCAGCCTCTGATTGGCTTATAGGTGTATGCTGTACAAACTCTTGCCAACCGTACTCACCCCGATTAACTGTTTGGGCAACCGGTGAATGACTCTGTAAAGTAGTAAAATTCATAGTCTCAGAAAAAAGTCTGTCTATTAAAACATCGATTTCTAATGATCGAGGCTTATATAGAATCTTGTTGGACGGATTAAATTCCAAGCAAAGAACGACTTTTGACCCATTGTGAGGATCGGATTCAAGAGGTGTTATAGTGTGTAGTCTCGAACCACCGCTAATTAAATTTTCTGATAAAAGTAAATTAGCATCACCGCTAAAATTTGCGCAAACATCTTCAATATAAGAACAAGTATTATTAACTGATTGTGTGACCATATTTCGTAAACAATCATACTTTTTAAACCAGTTGCTTATGAGTTCCTTATTAATTGAATTGACATATCGATCAAATGCTTTTGACGATAAAGGATCAGCAGGATAACTTATGCTTTCTCGATATTTATGAAATTCGTATACAAAAGTTTTTTGACACAGTCTCCACACATGATATTCCAATAATGTATGTAAACAGTTCATAGATGCTATATCAGCATGTGTTACAACGTCTTGCTGGGATAGAAGTTTTTTTATCTTAAAATTAGTCTGTTCTATTTTATCCGAAAAGTAACTCTCCACAGCATGGACTAGTTTATCCGCTACCAATTGCATTTTTAACCCTCCCCTTTTCAAGCTCTGCACCAAACAATTTTGCATACAAGCCACCTATGTTAACTAATTCTTCATGAGTACCGCTTTGTACAATGCATCCACTTTCAAGGACTATAATACGATCCGCATTGAGAACCGTCTCTAATCTATGTGCTATAACAATTTTTGTACAATTTAGTTCTGATAATGCATCATAAACGTAAGATTGTGATATATTATCAAGCGATGAAGTCGCTTCATCCATTATCAGTAATTTAGGTGACTGAAGTAAAACTCTCGCAATATGAATACGTTGTCTTTGTCCTCCAGATAGGTTTGCTCCCGTTTCTGATATAACTGTATTGTAGCCCATAGGAAACTTATGAATAAATTCCAGGAATTCCAACGAATCACAAAATTCCCGTATTTCTGCTTCTGTACGCTTACTGCCTAGTTTGAGATTTTCCATTATCGTTCGATTGTGCAAGTGTGCTTCCTGAGGAATATAGCTAATTGACTCTCTTAATCTATCAAGATTATATTCATGATACTCAATTCCACCGAAAAATATAGAACCAATTGTGGGTTCAAATAGACTGCCAATTACCTTCCCAAGCGTAGTTTTCCCAGATCCGGATAATCCAACCAGAGCAACAGTTTCTCCATCAGAAATATCCAAATTAATATTGCTAATCGACGGAATACTATCGGAAGTATAACTAAAACTAAGATTTTCAATAGAAACTGAACCAGAAGCCATGCTCCTTGAATCGTTATTAGAAACTTCTATAGGATATTCAAATATATCCTCTGCTAAAACAATATATCGCACTGCCACCATAGCTTCCGATGCAATCGTAAATACTGAATTCACATAGACGAACAATAATGCCACAATTGACTGAACTGCGATTGCTTGTCCGAGTGTCATGAGACCCAGTTCTGCCAAATATATCCCTGTAACAAGAATAATTAAAGGAGCAAATACTTGTATTCCGGACAATATAGATCCTATTATTCCATTTTGGATACGCATTCTATAGCTTGTTGCATTTAAGAATTTTTTGAAGCGCTGCTTCCAGTCATTGATATAGGACTGAACATAGCCTCCTAGTTTCACGCTATTTATGGAAACGATAGCATCTAACTGTATACTTTGGGCGTTAGTTCCCTCGTTTAGTTCTTTATCTGTTGCAGAATTTACGTAAGACTGAGCAATAATCAAAAAGACAAGTGTTGATAAAGCGAAAAATAGTATCATTATTCCTAGCAAAGGTGATATCCAAAAAACATAGAATAATATAGCTACACCACTTATCAAATCAAGGCAAGCTTGTACTAGTGTAGTTCCCAAAACATCCTGTATTCGTGTAAGGGAGTTAAGTCGATAAATTATTTCTCCTGGTGCCCTTACTGTAAAATACTTTGCTGGGAGTGATAACACACGAGTAAAAGCACCACTCAGAATATGCCAACTAAAACGATAAATTATCTTTATTGAGAAGTACGTTCTTAGAAAATTTAGAATCACCATAACAATTAATGCTATAATGAGAGATCCAAGTATTGTAGAAAAAGATTTAGCACCGTTAAACCCATTGTCAATTAATAACTGAGTAAATATGGGAATTGCTAAAGTTATTCCAACTAAAAGAATACTCATTAAAGCTATACTTAAATATAGACTTATCATATTAGATGGCCAAATATACCCTTTTTTCCATCTGGAAAGATTGCTAACATTTCGTTTCTTGAACTCTATCCCAGGTTCACCAACTAATACATACTCATGGAAGTTTTCTAGAAATTCCGATTGAGATATTTTTATACGACCTATAGATGGGTCCATGATTATTACTTCATGCTCACTATATGACTCGACACAAATAAAATGATAACCTTTCCAATAAGCTATGATTGGATAGTCTATTATCTTAAGTGCTCTCATATCTTTTATTCGATAAGTTTTGGCATTCATTCCAAAATAAGCAAGCAACTGTTTTAGTTGTTGTAATCCCAGCCCGTCTCTGCCCGGCTCTTTAACTTGTCTGAGTTCAGTAATTGAAATCTGATAATCATAAGCCTCCAGAATTGTTTTAACACAACATAGCCCACATTCTGATTGTGCTAATTGTAAAGTTGGAGTGAGTTTTCTTTTTTTACTTTTAAAAGATTTATTCATTTTAAATAACAAGTGTTAAAGGAGAAATTTTTATTTTAGGATCAAGAGATTTACAAAGGTGCAATAATGCGCCAGCTTGTCCCGCCATCAATCCTGGGCTTAACGGATAGCGACCTTTCCCGTTTTTAAAGTAACTAAAAATATATTCTGGAGAACAGAAAGTTGTTTTTAGTTCTAAAAGAATATCAGATGTTTCTTCTGGAAATGATTCACTCACATACTCAAGTGCCTCTACTATTCCCAAGCTTCCATGACAAAGTACTGGGACGCGTGAAATGGGAATCCTCTTTAGCTGATTAATTATTTTTATTACTGATTCTCTAGGCAAAACTTTTGATTTGTGTGCTTCATAATAGGCTATTAATAGCCCCGCCAGACCATTACACCAAGAGGATGATACATGCTCATCGCCATTTTTATATGTCTCTATAATTCCATTACTATTGGTGTACTTGCTACAGATAATTGAATCAATCTCTTCAATTACTCTTTTTATCTCGCTTTTTTCTTGTTTTTGATGAACTATAGAAAAAAACCAAAGTAATTGACTATATCCATGAGCCAATCCTGATGTTGTTTTAGCATCACTATCATTTATTTTTGTATATGCCATCGAGAGAGTTTTATTAATCATATCATCGCTTAATTTGAAGTCATCCTGCATTCGGTATCTCATAGCGATCGAACCGCTTTTACCAGTAATCATATCAAAAAAATTATTATCTTTTGTTTCCAAAGAACGATGTAATAGTGACCAAGAATTAACAGCTATGTCCTTCCACTTTTCGTTTCCGACGACATCACCTGCTACATATAATGTCCATAATAAACCTGAAACTCCGGAAAATGCACCAATTCCAGATAGAAGAACATTTCTAAGTTCGTAATTTCTTTCTTCGAGAATTTTCGCTGATTTTTCAAAAACATCATGAGAAGCTTTTATTGCACTATCGTCAGATAAAAGTTTACCTGCCACTGCTAATGCAAGTGCTGGACCCACTCTTCCGCTATATAAATCATATCCTAAAACTCCTGGTGTCCATCCCTGACTCCCAAATCGTGAAACAGGACCAATCCAAGTTTTAGGTAAATGTTCATAGCGGTCATCCAAAAGTGATTCAGTTAATGAGTTTGAAAAATAAGAAATTATTTCTCTATGCTTTAAAACATTGTCTTCTTTTAATGCGTTCAGTTTTTCTATTCTAGGTTTTTCTTCTTCAATTGAATCTGATTCTTCTAATTTTAACTTTCCATCAGTATGTGGATCTGCTAACTTAGCAACAAAAGCGAGTCTTATTAAATTTGTTTGTTTAATTAAGTCTGCTTTTGTGAGATTTTTCATCTTCAAAATAAATGCTGATTCAGGGCTAGTTGAAATGGAAGAAACTACTTCATTTTCATAAAAAACCTCTGTTCCGTTAAAATTAACAGAAAAGTATGGTATATCCCCATTCCAAAGTTGTTTACATTCCGATAAAACCAAATTATTATCACTTGACATACCCAGTATTCCAATGCGTGACAATAAAGCCTGTGACGTGTCTATATTCCTTGATGGCTCTGCATCTGTTAAAATACGTAAAATTTGTTCGTACCTGTATGTCATGTTATGTATATAGCGAAGCTTAGCATTACTAAATGACTTTATAGCTGCATTAATAAACGATTCCTTTTGTTGCAGTATTTGTAAGTAAAAGTCAGAAAATCCTTCAATAATTTGTTCACATCTTTCATGTATTAATGATTCTAAATCATTATCAGTCGATAGAGTATGATCAATACTTTGTTTTTTCCAGACTACTTTTATATCTGGAGAAAAGCCATCTTTTATATCGAAGGTTTTAAAAGGACTCACACTATTCTGATTACGAATGCCGGTGAACCCAACGTCCACTGATTCATTACTTGATTTTTTACTTAATGTTATTGGAAGTACACCCGTACCATATACTGATTTCTCCATTGCATGATATGCGCTTCTTTTAGACTCTGGAATTCCACTTCTAATGCGAGATGGATGAAAAAGAGTTTCCAAATCTATTGGAAGTGGCCCATCATTTGTCCATAATATATTACTAAAGTGCATATCTGAAGCATTTAATAAAAACATTAGACATGCTAACCTACCTGCTTGAAACATATCCTTCTTTTCTTCATTCGTTTCTCCAAACGATGTAAAACCGTAATTCCCAAAATCAACAACAGTCAGAGTAGACATTTTTGGAGAAATGAATTTGTTAATTTCACTAATAAAATTTGTATATCCAAGTTCTCCAGAAACTGAACGTGGTTTATAGACAAGCTTTTCTCCTTGTTCAAAGGTTATGATTGCAACGGAAGACCCATTATTATGTGTGTCTCCTCCTGACTCTACGGAAACAATACGACTAGTGCACCGAATATTAAACTTTTCCTCTATTATCAGTCGATGTTTTTGAGTCAATTCAATAGTATTTTTCATTGAAATTGCTCTATTTTCTAAAACAATATTGCATCTTCCCCATGCAATTGAGTAAATACTAGAAAAATCTTCAAACTCTGTTTCTATTAGATTTTGGGTATAGTAATCATAAATCATTTTTGAACTCATAGACCCCATAGGTAATGTTTTAATCTGTTCAGCAAAACATCTTATTAGGTAAGAGAAAGCTACCTGTGAGTATATCTCACAGATAGCTTTTTTGAAAGATTCTGGATCAACGAGATGCTTGTCCATCTCTGAGTCCCAGACTTTCTCCCAAATGTTTCGCGCAATTATCCTACAAGGGTTATGATAGGGATATAGTTCCCGGTCCTTAAAAGTCTCCAAATTCTTAAGACTGTCTGGTGTATGTACAGGCAATTCATCAAAATACTGGAGAATTGGTGCGATGTGTTCATCGAAATCCGACTGCTCAAGTTCCGGGTAAAACTGTTTCCTATAAATAACCATTATATTCTATCTCTCCTTTAACAAGCGCGAGTACAAGCAGTAGTTGGACAAGTATTAGTTGAAATATATGCTGTAATAATAGATAAAGCTGGTGTCCAACCGCCAACAACATCATCTTCAGTTAATGCAATCATATCTGAATCCATATATTTACCAAGTTCCAGTTCAACTTTTGCACTATTATCTGCATTAGACTTATTATTGTTCATTGTCATATCCCCTTTTCACAAATTATTTGTTAAGTATGATTCCATTACAATATTTCTATTTCTAAATTATTTACACCAAGACATGCATTCATGACTGATCGTACACCAGCCACCATTATTTCCCCAGTAATCACTAAGGGAAAATGTATTTGTACTACATGCTCCAAATACATCATCATCAAACTCTTGATCTGCAACTTCCTCGAACCAAGTAACTTGTTCTTGTTGTACCTCTTTTTGTAATTTTCCGATCTCTGCTTTCATAGTATTTCTCCTCTCTGGTATATTTTTAATTTTGTAAACTCTTGATGTCAATTTAAAATATACCAGTAAAAACTGAATAATAAATAGGATTAAATGCCCAATTTATGTAAATTTTAGGTAAAGAGTGGAATAAATGGTTTTCGTTTGACATTTAATAAGATTCTTGCATAATATATAACTTGTCGATAGTTGTTTAGCACGAAAAAAAGTTCTCAATTCCAAAAAGCAAACAATAAGTTCTCTTTAAAAATCAATGATTTTTTAGTAGGGTTATTGTGTTCTCAAATTTGATTAGTTAAAACTATCCGAAATTAAAGAATGGATAGCAATGGATATGAAACAAAATACATTGAATAACAAGGAACGCAAGTTCTTATAGTTTTAAAGGGAAAATTGAAATGTGGATCTTTTAGTGGGTGGGTTGAAGGAAGACATTAAATGTACATATATATTACTACTGTAGCTCAACGGAAAATACTTTTGCACATTCTATTATTAATCTAGTGATACCATCAAAGATTGTTCTCATATATTCAATTGTTACATTGCTACTACATACGAATGTCTCGGAGTTAAAATATTAAACTTAGGGATATCTATTGCTTACTGAAAATTTCAATAGCATTTTAAACAATAATCAGGGTACAATTAAGTAAGTCAAAACTCTCTTGTTGAAGCAGCTTCCAATTAATTTACACTTCTGCAGCAATAGCAACTTAATGAAATTGACGTTTTTCAACACTGAATAAGAAAGTCGAAGAGAAAAAATTTCTCTTCGACTTTTCATCATAGAAAGATGGTAGTTTTTAGTTTGTAGTAGCCTAACTATTATATAATAATAGTACTAGTCTAGAATTTTTAAGTTCTTTTGTTGACTTAAGTCTATAGTTCAATTTTTTTACTTTTGTTTATAACAAGTAAAAAAAGTACGATTAAGACGAAACAACCAATAGAGTATTGAAGAAGCGAAAGTGGGTTTGAACCTACCATAACTGGATAGAAGTAACCAGGAAAATTTTCAATTAAACCTGAAAGAAATTTGTTCTGAATACTTCCCAAAATATTTGATAGTATATTATGAAAAAAAAGTAACATTGCTGTCAATATTCCGTAAACCGCACCACTTCGAATACCATATAATAATAAAGTATATCCGAATAAGAAATAAGTCAGCACTAGGAGGAAGATGTTAGCAACGAATCCTAGCAGGAAGGTAACCTTCAATTCTCCAGGAACTCCGAGCTGTTGTGTAGCAAGTAGTATACCTATTCCTAAAGCTACATAAAGTAAACTTACAAGGAGTGCAATTACTACATTGGCTAAAACATAGTTTTTTCTATTCCGTTTTGAGTTGTTAATTAATGAGATTGTCTTTGAAGTGTAATCCCTATTGACGAGATAAAGTGGGTGTAATACTGCTGCCAACATCCCCAACATACAATAAAAATTGGAAACATGTTTAATGTTAAAAGACGAATCCGTGTTTAAGATAAAATAACTCACGAGTAATGCTGGTCCAATAGCTCCCAACATTCCAAGAGCCAGAGTCCCATTTTTAATTAGTTCTTTAAAGTTGTAATTAACATAATTTTTGATATTTAGTATCATGATTTTCACCCCTTAATTTGTTCATGTAGACATTACGAAGCGTTTTTTTCTCAGCTGTGAAATCTATTAACTTTATCCCTAATTGATTTAAAAATTGGAAAATTTCAGTATTTTCTGCTGTTGTTTCAATTTGAATTGCTCTTTCGCTTGAGTGGATAATATTTCCGAACTTTTGATTCTCGATGAACTTTGCTATAGCGGTTTGATTATCAAAAACTAATTTTACAATATACTGGCTTGTCTCACTGAATTGTTGTTCTCCAGATATAGTACCTTTTTCTATAAACAAAACCCGATCACATATTGTTTCAATATCTTCTAACTTATGGCTAGAAATTAGAACACCCACATTCCATTCATCTGCCATTTTTCTTAATTGCTGCAATACTTCTAGCGATGTTTCTATGTCCATACTATTTGTTGGTTCATCCAATACAACGTAACTTGGCTTATTCAATAAACTTATGACAATTCCTAATTTTTGTCGCATCCCTAAGGAATATTGTTTTACTTTTTTATTTAATACATCAGCTAATTTTAGACCCTTAAGAAGTTCCTCGTATTCGCTAAGCTCGAACTTATTTCCATATATTTCTGAGAAATAGGACAGATGAGCTAAACCTGTCTTATTACTGTATAGTTTAGGTTCCTCAATCAAGTAACCGACATGATTATTGTCTTCAACAGTTCCATCAAATGTTTGTATTGTTTGAGAAATAATCTTCATAAGTGTACTTTTTCCAGCACCATTACTTCCAATTAAACCAACGATTTCTCCTTGTTTAAAATCAATAGATATTCCTTTTAGAACTTCTGAGCTACTATATTTCTTAATAATTGAATTAACTTGCATTTTCCAATCCTCCCTCTTTAAATGTAATCTATTAACAGATTGACCTGTTTAAGAATTGTCTAAATATTCCTTTTCAACACAATTCCTAACAATACTTTTATAATGCAGTGGATTTACACCATTTTATGGGTACGCTACACTGCCGATGCTGAATAATACTGTAAGTTGCGGTTAGTGATTTAGACGATGGACCATGGAATTTGCGTAGCTTATTTGGACATTCCCTCCTATAGGATCTCTAAGTCGATTCTTAGAATATTACCAGCATCTCAGTGCCAGTTCTATTAAGAGATGCAGATTTTTTAAGGAGTGTCCAACTACATTTGCTGTGAGTCAAACGTTTGAGCTTATTAATATTCTCCCTCGTCTTCAACGGTCTTGATGGATATTTATATTTGTTGATTGCTTGTTCAAGTCTCCGAAAATTCTCCTAATAGCTATACTCCTGTTTAGTTATTAATTTAAAAAGTCTTTTTTATATTGAACTGCCAGATAAATTCCTGAAGCTAAGAATGCAAGAGAATATTTAAATAAGAAGAAAATTTGCCACATATATTCTTTTGGAAAAATCACGTCGCACAAAATTACTGCACATAACATAATTAGGATACTTCTTAAAGAAATGTGGTTTGTTCTTTCGTCAGGTTTACCCATTTTTTTTCGAAATACGTATGTCAGCATCACCCCAATCAAAAGCAAAACTATACCGCTAACAATAAGCATGTTCCAATTACCATTTGATTTTTCCGCCCAAACTTTTAAGGGATGAAAGATTGTATTTGATATAGACTCAATTTTCATGCTGATCACTTCCTCCCACATAGGTAAAAATTTCGTTAACATCAACTTTAAAGAAATTTGCAATACGAAAAGCTAACAGTAGCGTAGGAACATAATTTCCTTTCTCCATTACAAAAATTGTTTGTTTTGAAACACCTACTTTTTCAGCCAGCTCTACTTGACTCATTCTGGCAAGTACACGATATTCATAAACCTTATTTGATATTGAATCACCAAAATCTCCCTTCATAATCATCACTCCTTATAAAAGATTATAATCCATTAATTTACAAAAGTAAAGTAAACTTATACAAAGTTAATATATGCTTATAAAAACACATTGTATACTTATAAAATTATATTAGACACTTATATAAATTTTTAATCATTTTTATCTGTATAATTTAAACTGTAAGAATATATCTTATAGATTATTTAGGTCTTTTAATGTCAGCACCAATTTTATTAGTGACATTGTAAAGTTTGAATACTTATGAATACTTACCATTAATTACTAAGTAAATTTACACTTAAAAAATATTAAATGTAAATTGAGTATTTTACCTTTCAAATCTCGTTACTTATTTTGACTCGTTTCCCAAAGATATTGAAAATAAGTGAAGGATTAAGTCATAAAGGTATGATACCTGTAACATGTTAAATGTTGCGAAATATTAAGATATTTCCTTGTGACCAGTAAATGAAATTACAACTTTCAACACGCTAAAAAAATGAAAGGTTGCCTTTTCCGTCTAAGTTTTTATAAAAAGGCAAAAACCCCCAAGATATTAATAAATTCCATTGTGTACCTGTCTAAGCACTAGTTCTTAGGCCTGCATACTCCCCATTAATCTATCTTGGTTAACAATAAGTCAATCAATTATAATATCACTTCACTCCGTACTGTTGATTGGAATACTGTTTGTACTACCCTAAATAAGCTGAAAGGAGACCCCTAGAGTCTCCTTTCAGCTTATTTATTTCTTTTAATAAAAAAGTTACCTAATTTCAAAACAATTTTCTATAATGAGCACTTATTCTGCTAATGACAGAGTTAGCAGATACAGAACTTCAAGCTTTAGATATACTAAAGACTTTTGTAAAGGCTCTTTTCGTAAAGATTGTTGCTTTTAATTATAACAAGGAATAATTTACTTTTTATGGTATTTTATAAAGAGAGGCTTATTCAGCTAACGAGCAGATTAATTGAATATTTTAAATTATAGGGCTTGAGACTTACCTAAATATCCTGCTATGGTTCAATTCTCTTTGTTTATACGCAAGGTATGATAGAAAAAAAGAAAGAAGGTCATAGGGAAGTAATGAAGAAAACTAAAAAAAATCGAATCTGGAGAGTTTTAAGAAACATATTATTCTCAATACTAGCGGCATTTGCTATTTGGGTTATTTTCAGTAATATTATGACAGCATATGAACAAAAAAAATACCAACCAATAGGAGAAGTAGTTGAAGTTGATGGACAAGATATGCACATTTATACAAAGGGCGATGGTGAAGAGACGATTGTTTTATTAAGTGGACTTGGAACAGCAGCACCAGCACTGGATTTTGAACCATTAATTAATGAAATGGCAAAAAATAATAAGGTTGTAGTGGTAGAACCGTTTGGATACGGATGGAGTGATATAACTAAAAAAGAACGGACAGTTGAAAACATTGTAGAAGAAATAAGGGTAGCTCTTAAAAAGTCAGATATAAAAGGACCGTATATTTTGATGCCTCATTCAATTTCTGGAATTTACAGTATGTATTTTGCTAATAAATACCCCGAAGAAGTTAAAGGCATCGTAGGAATCGACCCAACGTTACCTCAAGCATTAGAATATTTTGGTGAAGATGCACCTACAATGCCCAAGTATTTAAGTTATCTGGCACCTACTGGGATTGCAAGGTTAGCCTTATATATTACTCCTGATGGTTTTTTACCTATTGCTGATGATGGAACCTATTCAAAAAAAAATTTAAAAATGACCAAGGCGCTCTCTGCTTGGAAGAGTTACAACAAGAACGTTGTTGCTGAAGCCAATGAACTAAAAGAAAATATTGAGAAAACCGTCGGTATGAAGTTTCCATCTAATATTCCAACCTTATTCTTTACAACGAAAAAAGAAAAGGTAACGGAAGATGGAAAGAACAATGTGTCTTTTTACAAGACACAATTAACTGATAGTCCAGCTAGTAAAATTGTAATCTTAGAAGGACATCACTATCTTCATTGGACACGTTATAAAGAAATGACTAAAGAAATTAATAAATTCACCAATTCAATCTCTGGTGAGCAATAACAAACTTCCATTATAGGGGGCTTTAATGGAATAAGAAATACAGTCGTTCCGAATAGGAATGGCTGGTTTTTTATACCTCACGTAAGAAATTGACGGTAATGTTATTTGAATTTTGGCAGGCGTTGAGGAACATTTGGTTTATCTGCTCCTTTTCAGCTAACTTCTTACTTTGCTGAAGGAAGGAAGCTGAACCAGTAAAGATAATTATCCAAATACTTTGTAGTAACTCCTTGAAACCTATCCATCCAGCCTTTTAGACGTTTGTGATAGTTATTGACGTTTTGCAAGTGCAAATTTCTTGTAGTTCGTGGCTGTATCTGTGCATAGCAAAGCAGACGGGTCAATATAGCTTCCGATAACTGCGTCAATTCCTTCTGCTTTAACACGACCATTTCCAGCCTTTTGAGCAATGACTTGACCATTTCGGTCTTGGGCGACAACAACTGCAATTTTAAGATGGCTAATCCCTCTCAATTTATCTCTGCCGCCGCGTTTCTTTGGTTTCCTATCTAGAGTTCTTCTTCCTTTTAAAGACTCTTTAAAGAAGGTCTCATCACTTTCGATAATCCCTTTTAACATTTGATATCCCATTGAACGCAGAGCAAAAAGAATTTTATGTCTCCAGTAAAATGCAGTAGAGATGTGGATTTTTAAGCGTTTAGCAATCTTAGGCAATGTATATCCTTCTACCATCATTTGAAAATACTTCGCCCACTTACCAAGATAACGGGTTCCTGCAATCGGAGTATTTGAAAGGTCGTTAAATGACTTTCCGCAGTCACGACAAAGATATCTTTGCCTCTCTCTGTACTTGCCATTTCGCTTCACCTTCACACTTCCACAATGAATGCAGCCTAACCCTTCTTTAAAACGGGTTTCTCTAATGGTTGTGTATGCATCTTTCATATCAGCATCTTCATTATCGATAAAGTCTTCTTTTAACAGGTTGAATAGTTGAATTTGCTCGTCTTTAGTCAAGTCCGAAAACGTGGCATAGATGTCTTTAATCATTGAGAAACCGCCTCCTGAAAGAGTATTTTAACACCTCTTATAAGGATGGTCAAAATAGCAACAATCTATGCGAAAAGAGCCTTTGTAAAAGAAGTATCTAAACAGGATCCTCAAATTCATAAACAAGTATCAGAAATTGGTTTATTGAATAAATCACATTTGTAAAATCTAGGAAAATATGGATTGTTTTTTTTAGAAAAAAATATGAAAAAATGGAAGGTACGACCTGTTAAACTCACCTGGTTTTGATTTCGAGAACACTCTACTAATATTGGTTCTGGGATTATTACACATTCGCCTTGTAGTGTATCCGTTAGTTTTAACTTAAATAGAAGTACCAAAAACAGCTCCAAGATAAAGCACTTCTTGACTTATACTTGGGCTGTTTTACTCATCAATTACATTAATTTTTTATCTTCCTTCAATTACTATTTTCTAAATAACGCTCATTTGCCAACCTTGATTTTCTCCTATAAACAATTACAAGTGCCGACAACACAATTAGCGTTAACGATAAAAGCCGTGCCATTCTAAGACCGCCAACCATTAAGCTGTCTGTTCTCATACCTTCAATAAAGAAACGGCCGATTGAATACCAAATAACATAACTTAAGAAGAATTACCTTTTAGCAAGTTAACTCTTCTCAAGACAATTAAAATGATAAATCCAACGATATTCATAGAGATTCATATAAAAAAGTTGGATGGTAATACGTACTATTGATATACATTTGATCAATAATAAATTAAGGTAAATAAAGTCCTTCTAAAAAGGACCTGCTGACTTCCCCTCCATGAGCCTCCTGGTTCATAAAATTACCCCCGTGCCCAATTGCTTGACTCAAAATAATACTAGGGGCTGCAATGTCTGCCATTTTCCAGAAAGATATGCCTCTTTTTTTCGTAAATATGTAAGTTGCAACAACCGCACCTATCAACGCGCTGTGAATAGCAATTAGTCCCATTCAAAAATAACATAATAAATACGTGCTGATATGATTGAAATTGGTATGGTCCATAGCATCAAATCTGGAAAATCATCCTTCCCAAACCCTCTTCTACTTCCTTCACGAATGGCTAAAATTAAAGCCAGAACGAGTCCGGTACCGATGATAATTCCATACCACCGTACATCAAGCCCTCCAAAATGCAATAGGATCAATTGGCTGTATATACTCTACTATTTGCTCTCACCTTTCCCCTATGAAATTTGTTTCTCTATTAGGCTATCATAAGTCTACTGAGATATAGCATTTGCAAGTTTATTTAATAATTGCTGTCAGCATTAACCCCGTCATTTCAGTGGGAAAGTCTGACGATAGCTGCCTAGTCCTGCCATTCTGCAGCTTTAGCTAAGTAGCAGTTAACATACTTTTAGATTTAAGAAATGAGATTCATTTTTTGATAGCCTTTACGGCAGATTTTCAATTCTAAATTAAATAGCCCAATGTATACACTAAATATAACTCAGAATTAGCTATTTTTTCGAGAACTGTCTGCTCGACTCCCTTTTTGCACGATGTTTACCTTATTTACTTTTATTACAATAATGTGTAAATCCAAGAAAGGCAAAGGTTGCTGATTTGCTATTTCCTATTCGAATTGAATTGTTGAGCTTTACTTCTTTACTGATAACAACATACAAAATCATCTGCATATCTTACTATAAATGCATTGTCCTTCAATAGCTTCCTGAACTTTTTCAACCATAACTCGAGAAAATAATGGAGATAAATATTTGCTAAGTCAGAGGGCTTATTTAGTTTAGTAGTATCATCTTCTTTTACCAATTTATTATTGTTATTTTACATGTAGAAAGCCTTTGACCCTCGAAGCAAAGAAAGAGTAATCTGTTAAATACTTAGGTTCATTTTCTCTAAAAAAAATGTAAAAACATAAATATCAGACAAGAAAGAGCTCTCCAAATGAGAACTCTTCCTTCATATTTTCAAAAGAAACTACTTCCTCTGATTATCCAAAATTTTTTCAATTTTATCTATCCATTTATAATAACCTACCAATATTAAAATAAGGATTGGCACAACAAAGAATTCAAACCATAATTCCCACCAACCCAAGTGAAAAAATCCCCAAGGTTCAGAAATTAAAGTAATTGCTTCATATATTATAACTCCTATCGTCCAACAGCCAATATACATTACCTTTTTAGTAAAAGTGGAACCATAAGGATACCAACTCAACAGGAGAATATTAACTGGAGGTATTAATACAGTATGAGCTAGCAAACCCAACCAATCTGGACTTTTATCAAAATACCAGTATCCTTGGTATTTAAATTCAATCATTGAATCAAAAACATGTTGCATCGCAATAGTAAATAACCATATATTTATTTTTCTATTTTGAGTCGGTATTTTACTCTTTGTGTAGGCAAACACGTTAAATAAAATGATGGAAGCGAAAAGTATTACCATGCTTATATCCCTTTTTTCCTTAGTATGCAAATAAAAGAATAAATTATTCATGCTTAATTGGAGTAGTATCTCTTTTGTTAAAAAAAATATATATCCATTATGTTATCGCCTTATGGTTTGAGATAGTAGCAATGTAATGATTTTATGTTTTTTAATCAGAAAGATGAATCAACTTTGGGAATAGAAGAACTAAAAAGGAGAGGCAAAGGTATAAAAAGGAAATAAGCAACTTAAGACTTTTGAATTTCCTATATTTACTTATCATTGAGATAATATGGAGCGTCTACACTTATCTGGACAGAAAAATTAAGGTCACGTACACTTGATCTAAAACAGATGAGGAGAACCCACTATGACAAAACGAGAACGTCGTACTTTCACGCCCGAGTTTAAAAAGCAAATGGTGCAGCTATACCAGAATGGAAAAACGAAACGAGCCATTATTGATGAATATGATCTGACTCCGTCATCTCTTGACCGGTGGATCAACCAGGATGAAACCTCCGGTTCTTTTAAAGAAAAAGACAATCGTTCTTCTGAGCAACAGAAGCTTTTAGAACTCCGCAAGGAACTAAAACAGCTAAGAATGGAGAACGACATTTTAAAGCAAGCCGCGCTGATAATGGGACGAAAGTAAATGTCATTAAGCAAAATAAAGACAAATACTCGGTATCAGCAATGTGCAGCGTCCTACAAATCTCACGTAGTACGTATTATTATGAGGCCAAAGAACGTCAGTCAGAAGACGACGTAACAGGCACTGTCATAGAAATTTTTAAACAAAATCGCAACACCTATGGCACGCGTAAGATTAAAGTCGAGCTTTACAAGCGTGGATTTACGGTTTCTAGAAGACGAATTGGCCGTATCATGGAGGAGCAAGGGCTAGTTTCCTCCTATACAGTAGCACAGTTCAAGCCACAGAAAACTCCCTGTAATGAGTCGGCTCAGGCAAACGAATTGAAACGTAAGTTTCAGCAGACAGAAGTAAAAAAAGTAGTCGTCAGTGATTTAACATACGTTAAAGTCAAAAATAAATGGCATTACGTATGTATCTTTGTCGATCTCTTTAATCGAGAAATCATTGGTTTCAGTACAGGACCCAACAAAGATGCGAGCCTTGTCGCACGAGCTTTTTCTTCTATTCAAGGTAATCTGCGGGATATCCAGCTGTTCCACACCGACCGTGATAGCGAGTTTAAAAACCAGCTCATCGACCAAACGTTAGCGGCCTTCCAGATTGGTCGCTCTTTAAGCATGAAAGGCTGTCCATATGATAACGCTGTAGTGGAAGCTACATTTAAAATCATTAAAACAGAGTTTATTAGCCAAATGAAATTTGATAGTTTAGAATATTTAACGCTAGAATTCAGTGACTATGTTAACTGGTATAATCAAGCTTCGAATCCATGGAACACTAGGTTATGTAAGCCCCATTGACTACAAACAATCGTCCCTTAAAAAAGCTGTTTGATTTAATGTTGACAATCCAATAGTAATAAAAAAAAGTGCAAAGTAGGAAAATAAGCAAAAGTATAACCCTTTAAGTAAACTCCCCCAACAAAAAAGGTAAACATCGAAAGTTTATTTAAATTTAAAACTGTTGTAGTAAATTTATAAGTTATTGTCATTTTGGAATGCAATAAAATGTCCACAATTGCACTATTTTACTCTTTGTTAAATGTTTGTTAGCCGAAAAAGCAATAATATTAAAAATAATAATTGAGATACTTAGTATAATCATCAGTAGAAACCTTCTTTAAATATTCTTACCTCTGTATTTATTCTCCCTAATTATTCTAATTTGATTCCATATATGTAAAAAAACTATTTGTGTGTTTACCATACTTTCTTTTACTTAAACCTAAAAAAACACATTAAAAATAATACATAAACAGCTATTGAATGATTGGATTCATTATACTTAAGTACATTTTCGACTTCAGAAGCAGACACCAATTTTCTATAAAAATAACCTGCCAATATTACACCCATTGTTTTTATAAAATTTCCACCTAACCTTTTGTGTCAATTTCTTACAGAAAGTACCCTACTGCTTCTTTTATCTAAGATGATTTAATGTGTAGAAGTTTTGTCGCGGAATTGCAATAAATATGATCAGAATGAGTTCCTTGTTAATTGCAAATTCAATACCAAATCATCCTCCAACGTAAACTTTCCCTACATTATTTAAGGAAATACCTAACAGGGTATATGCATTTTTCAGTCCAATAAAAATGTTTAGTCGGTTTTAAAATTGGCAGACTTTCTCCTCCAATAGCTCCTTTACTCTTCATCCAACTTCGTAAATCTATCCTTTTTAGATAAATATTTAGCAATTAAATAAATAATAAATATTACTGGAGACGAATAATATAATTTCCAATGAACAGGATGATATATTCCAATAAACTTAAGTAAAGGCAAGAAGACAAATGATATTATTAGTGATAATGCAAGTGCTTTAATATAGGGACTTATATTGGGTTTTACTTGCAATAAAAACATGATTGAAACTGGTATTATGGAAATACTCCAAGGAAAATAATTAACTGTAAATGGTATGACTTCATAATGATAATGAAAAAACCTAGAGAGTTGCCAACTAAATCGAGGAATGATGATAACAAGGCAGTAAAAGTTCCTGCGTAAAGTAGGCGGTCTGTGCTATTCCTCTTCCTCTTCCTAAATATAATAAATATTACGAATGAAATTATTAGCAAAATTGCGCCGAACCACCATTGGAATGTAAAAAGGGAATGATCAAACCATATCTGTAATTTTTCATCTTCTATTTGCTGTTGTTTCTTAGCAAAATCGTCAAAAACTTGATTACTTTTCATAAGGAACTCCTTGTACATGTTGTGTTATATATATTTTTAACTATTAAAGGAAAATTATCCGCGGCTAGGACCTGTCGAGATGTTTTATTAAAGGGTTCTGCCATTTTGCGAAATAATAAAAGCAGCCAATTTTTTTAGGATCTCATTTAAAATTTAACAGGATTAGCAATAAAGTTAATTACAATATTAACAACATTTAGATTACCAATAACCCTCTTTTCGAATAGTTATAAATCCGAAAGAAAGGTCGTGTGTGCTCTTCCTTTTCTTCATCACCTAAACATAGGAACTAACTTTGGGTTCTGAATACAAATTCCATGATATACCATAAAACCCCCTTCAAAAAATAAGAAGATAGACGATAATAAAAACAAGAAGAAAACACAGTACGACCAAGCAGTTAGTAGGATTTAATTACAAGGAAAGAAGATGGGACATGCAAATTTTTTGCTATAGAATACACAATTATATGCGTTTTAGTACCTAAGAACTGTTTGTTATACAGAAAGGGAAATATTTATGGACTTCACAAAGCATCTTTCTTTTTTAAAATTACAAGAACCAGAGCTTAGATTGTTAATTGACCTAATTGAAGAATTTATTGTCGTAAAGGACAGTGTTGGTAAATGGATTCTAGCTAACAAGAAAGTCATTGAATCATACCGCTTGGCTTCAGTTGATTATCTTGGTAAAACCGATCTAGAACTTGCTAATCTCATACCAGATATGGAAGATGATTTTATACTCAATTTTAAAACAGATGAATTGGCATGGAAAAATGGTACGACACTAAAAATGGAAAAAACCTTAATTGATCAAGATAGATTGGAAAATACGTGGGAAGTTCTAAAGACTCCTGTTTTTAATGGTGATGGAAATCGAAGTCATCTTATTATCGTATCTCGAAATATAACGTATCGAAAGAAAGCGGAGAAACTACTAAATGCTAGTGAACGGAAATTTCGGATCATTACTGAAAATATGAAGGACATAATCGTTCTTGTTGATACTCTTGGAAACATCAAATATGTCTCCCCTTCCATTGAAAAAATACTGGGCATAGACACCTACTTGCTAAACCATAAAAGCTTATTTACAATTATGCACAAACAAGATATGCAAGATTTGCAAAGTATGCTTGTCACAGTTGTCGAAAGAAATCTTCTAGATTATAGAATTGAATTTAGGCTAGTAGATGCTAAAAATCAATACAGATGGTTTGAAGCAATTGTATCATGTGTAAGAGGACAAAACGGTGAAATTGAAATTATTTTAGCCTCCAGGGAAATTTCCAACCGAAAAAAATATGAACACATGCTTGAAAAAATGGCTTACCAAGATTATTTAACAAAGATCCCCAACAGGCGCCTCTTGATGAAAAAATTGCCGAATGTCATTAAAGATACAGAGCGAAATAAAAAAAAGTTTGCACTTGTCTTCCTTGATCTTGATCACTTTAAGCAGATTAATGACAAATACGGCCATGAATTCGGCGACAGACTTCTTGAACTTTATGTCAGAAGAATGGAACAGAATTTGAGGAGAACAGATACAATAGCCAGATTAGGTGGAGATGAATTTGTTATCACTATTGAAGGCCTGAACAATAAAAAAGAAGCAGAAAAGATTATCTCTAAGTTATGTGATAGTTTGAAAGATCCTTGGATAATCGACGATGTACACTTAGAGACTTCTTTTTCTATAGGCGTTTCCCTTTATCCAAATGACGGTTCAAACATTAAGACACTCTTAAGTAAGGCTGACAATGCACTATATTCAGCTAAGGAAAACGGTAGAGGCCAGTATCAATTTTATTCATAGAAAACTCCCTCTTTCTTTATATAATAAAATAACCGTTTTCTTTCTAATAACTAGAAAATGGTTATTCTTTTATTTGCAACTATATATATTTCCTTGTTTTTATCTTAAATTAAGTATTTTATATTTTTAGTTATTTCCATAACGAATGTTTCTTTTCAACATAAACTAAATTATTAGTATTTAAAAGGATAATATGCTTTATGAAAATATTGGTTTTAGGTACAACTGGAAGAGTTGGAAGTCATATTGTTAGTTATTCACTTAATGACAAACATAATGTAACTGCGTTAGTACGAATACCTGAGAAAATTCAAATAGAAAATAAAAACTTAACTATAAAGGAAATGTTTTAAATAAGGAAGATATTGTACGTGCAATAGATGGAACAGATATTGTTATTAGTGCGCTTAATACTGATGGAACAACTACTCTATCAGAAAGTATGCCCCTTATTATTAAAGCAATGAAAAACGAAGGAATTAAACGGATAATAACTATAGGAACTGCAGGTATCCTACAAAGTAGAATTGCACTTAATTTTCTTCGATATCAATCAAGCGAGTCCAGGCAAAAGTCAACTAGAGCAGCGAAAGAACATCACAAGGTTTACGAAATGCTCAAACAATCATTCCTTGATTGGACAATCGTCTGCCCTACATACCTACCTGAGGGAGAGAGAATAGGTAAATACCGAATACAACGAGATTGTTTACCAGAAGGTGGTGTTAAAATATCTGTATGGGATACAGCAGAATTTACCTTTAAACAGATAAGGAAAAGCGATTATATAAAAGAACGAGTTGGTATCGCCTACTAACCTTTTTTATACTAATTTCATATCAAATTAATCTTTGGTAATAATGGATGAGGTAAAGAACCTACAACTTGCAAGCATTCTTTCTTTTATTTAGTGAATAAATGTAAAACGAGTAGTAAGGGGCTTTTCTATCTTGTGGTATAGTGTTCTCTGAATTGTGCTTGCGCAAGGCACAAGGCTCCTACTAAGTATTTTTTACAGTATTTAGCTGATCTCTTTTCATAATTCTTAAATATTTACTTTAACTAGTTGTTGGAAGTGAAAGATTTTGAATAGATTTATTTCTATTAGTTATCACCATTCTTTAGCCTCTCTGCATTCACCTTGAACTTTCTTATGATATTTTAGTAGCAAGCTGTTATTCTTTAGCTGCAGATAAAGGATAACAGCTTGCTTGCAGAAGAAGTTGGGGCTAATTACGTACCATATTAATTGATGTATTTACATCCGCTTTACCTGTTGCTTAATTACTTAGACACTATTAAATACTCTCATATTAAACGATAACTTCCCCACTGATAGTATGTAATCTCATGGAATTAATCACCAGAAATATGCACTTCTATATTCCAGTATGTACTTTTCTAGTTTTCTCCTTCTTTGAATTAAATTTATCGCTTCATTGATGGATTTTTATTATTTTTTTAATGATTATGTATATGTATATTTCATATTCTCACTTATCCGAAGGGTTTCATACTATTCTTAACGGCAATTGACTTTAATATTCCATTTTATCCTGTATTTTAAATTTGAAGCGGAATTTATCATATTTTATTTAAATAAAATAAATTCACCCGATATATATCTTATTAATATATCTTATAATTACTCTACCACAGAGGTACACCATGAATTTTACATTGATTGCTCAACAGCCACATTTTATTTTTTATTTAATTTATACTATCATTTCATTGGGAGCACTACTATTAACTCGAAAACTAAGGAAAAATTATCCCAAAAACTCAATTATAAAAGTATTTACCTTTTTGTTTATCCTCACATCTATTACTACTATACTAATGGGACATAAAAGTGTGAATATTTATACCCATAAGGAACAAGCTGAATATAGATTTGCCTCCCAGCACTTAGGGATTATACTTGCTAAAGAGCTAAAGGATTTAAATCATGAAGAATTTGATCGTACTTCTAATAGAGATAATAATCATTACAAGAAAATTTATAATCATTTATTATTTTGGCAAAAAAGTAATGAGGAAATCCAAAGTTTATACACTTTAAAGAAAGATAAAAAAGGAAAATATTATTTTTTAATAGCTCCCGAAACTGATTACAATAAAAATGGAGTTATATCAGGCAATCAAGAAAAAAGTATACCTATAGGAACTACTTATCACCAAGACATACAAGAATTAAATAAAGCATTTTCAGGATTATTTAGAACCATATGCATCGTGCTGCCTGTTTCATTGGCAATAGCTCGTAAAGCTTTTGTTTGTTTCTCATCCAAAGTGAAGCGGCACTCATCCCCCTCAAAACGCTGCATTACCGGCCTTAATATAGTAAGTTTCTTTTAAAACTCCTGGGTCCAACTAACCCTTAGTTTGACTCAAATACTTATATATAAATAATCCGATTCAAAGGGGAAAATTGTGTGAAACTAACATAAAGGTGTATATAACTCTATATTTAGTTTGGGAGAAAACTGTATTCCGGCTTTAAAACTAAGACAATTTAACTTAAGGAAATTTGCAGGTCCATTCGACTGGGTTGGTTCACCGAAATTACCGAATGTAACTAACTTAATATCAACTAACTTTTCCAATTTTCTAAATGAACAAAATTTATTAGTACCACAATATGCTTCAGAGGAAGATTTACTTGTCATTGATTCAGCCCATCACATCGCCTTCAATCATGATTTCAAAACAGATGTTAATACACTTCAGCGTCTTTCCAGCTTGCCACAAGTACAAAAAAAGTATGAAAACCGTATTAATCGATTTCTAGAAACACTAGATACAGCACAACGTTTATTGTTCATTCGAACAGAAGCTGATTGGATAGATACAGTTTTATTAGAAAAAGCTCTATCTCAACTTGTCAGACATGACTATTCCATTCTGATCGTTAACCATACCTCGGTAGAAGAAATAGTGGAATTAGATTGGAAAATAAAGAATGTAGAATGTATGTGCTATTGAAATCCCGAATGATGAAATTTGGGAAGGTAATAATGCCTTCTGGGAACGTATTTTTAAAGGTATAACGTTAGTGTAAAATCAAATATCATTTAAAAAGGAGGCTCGAGCATGAGCAAAAAGAAACAAGTCCTAACAATTTTTCTCCATATCCCCAAAACAGGAGGTACTACACTTAATTCCATATTTACTCGACAATATACAGTAAAGGAATTCCATAATCACGATTTATTTGATCGAAAGGTTATTCCTTTATCAGACTTAAATGAAGAGCATAAAAAAAGAATTAATGCTGTTTCTGGCCATCATTTTTATGGTATACATGAACATTTCCATAAGCCCCATCGTTATTTTACAATGCTTCGTCATCCTGTCGACCGTGTACTTTCTCTCTATTATTTTTTGAAGGAAAACGACTATCCTGGATATGAATGGATGAAGGAAATGACTTTGGAAGAATTTGTAGAAGCTACTCCTGAAGCACAAAATAACCAAACTACTCTTCTGTGTGGATATCCCATAAATCCAGATGTGAATACTGCAAAGGAAAGAATAAAATCATTTGATATGGTTGGCATAACCGATTGTTTAATGAGTCCTTATATTTGTTAAAGAAAACTTTTAAATGGCACAATATTCAATATAGAAAAATGAATATTACTAAAACTAGATTAACAAAAGAAGTAGTACCTGAAGCAACCGTAAGACTCATTGAAAAGTATAATGAAATGGATTTAGAAGTTTATAATTACGCAAAAAAGTTACTTTTAAATAAAATGGACAACCTCTCCATTAATGAAAAACGAACACTTAAACTATTAATAGAAAAACAAAAAAATTAAAATAAATGCCGTTTAGCTTAGATATCTAATTATCAGCAGCATACTCGACCCTCATGAGAAACCTTCGTCTTTCTATTCCATGAAATCAAAACAGGTGCACCAGGGTTTGCTACACCTGTTTTGATTTTTTTATGAGCATCACGGCTTCGGCTTTCAAGGCACTTTATCCGTTTCTTTATTTTATTTGTGACTCTTGTATGGAAAAAGCTTATTTAAAATTTCATGTAGAATATAATCAGGATAGCACTATTTGTGGTTATTTTATAATATATCGATCTTTTCTTAATCCAGTTCTTTTTATCTCCGCATTAAAGTTAATATGTATTTTCGCTTTAGCAAACCCATCATCCCAGGTATCTTTGTATTTCTTAAAATGCTTATAATCCTGTTCTCTCAGAAGTTCTCCTAAACCAAAAACATCCGCATTAAATTCCTCTTTTGTTTTTTGAACAAATTCTTTTATTTCTTTTTCCATCTTTTTATTAATAGATTTTTCTAATCCCTCAAAGGCGTAAGGGTTCTTGAAATTTTGAAGACAGTCCGTTCCATCTAAATTACCTATTGTTTTAATATTAATATAAAAATGAGGAATTCCATTTACCTCTTTGGCACTAACCTTTGTTTTAGAATAAGTAATATTGTATCCAAATTTTCCATTGGTGCAATTGGATGCTATTATTGTGCTTTTAATTTTATTTTGTACAAAAAGCATATCGCGAACTTCATAAAAGGAGGCATATCCTGCAAGTTTCCCAAGTTTTAGAACCGCCATAGAATCAAGGTCTACTTCACTTTCGGGATCCTCAGTTTTCATATTTTCAATATTCCCACCTTTTTTTGGATCACCCACTAACTTTACAGCAGGAAGTACTGGAGCTTGTCCATAAGAGTTAGTAATACGAGTAAAATCATTTAACTTCACATCCGGGGCTCCTCCCCACTCTTTCTGCATGGTATTTAATTGAGTAAAGAGTTTAAGTGAAGGACTTTTTTTATACATATTGTTTACTTTCAGAATATCAGCAGCATTAGATCCTCTTGCAACTACAATAGCAAAGTCATCTCTTATTTCTCTGTTTCGATCAAAAAAATCCATGAACTCTAATAAACCTTCCTCTACTATTTCTTCGCTCAGAACCAATACCCTTGTATGGGAATAAATAGGATGAGTAGCATTCATAATATTGAATTTTGAAGTTATTTCCCCAATATTATTACCTTCTAATGAAGAAACAGTTGATGGAGCTAACCCTGATGCTGTTTGATAACTCATTTCTCTTGCTTCTGTAGTCTCAATAGTTAACTTATATTTAAACGACTCTCCTTTATCTACAGCCATCCCTGTAACAATAGAAACATTTCCTAACTCTCTTCTATCCCAACATCCCGTTAAAAGGAATATTAAACAAATAATAAAAATACATTTTAAGCACCTCATAACATTACTCCTTAAGGTTAAATAATCCACTCCTTATATTTTTTGAATTAATTAGAAATAATATCCCTCATCCCGATAGTTTAAGTGTAATATTTCACAGCTCTTTTTTTCACTTATTACAGGAATGCTTCCCTTATAGTTCCAATATAAGAATAAGAGCCTTGATTCTTATTAGATCAACACTCTCTAATCAATTTTCTTTTTATAGTCTTTTTTATAGGGATGCTTCCATTATTTAAAATGAAATTTTCCCAACCAAACGACCGATACCATAACCAACTAATATGGTTGAAAATCCAACCATTACATAGATGCTGGCTTTAATGAATTCACCTTGTTCATTAACCTTCTTAGTTATAGGTTTAATATAATCCACTTTGATAGATTCTCTCCTTTCTAGTTGTATGTAGTTCAGTTCTGCTCTAAGCATATACGTTTCTTAATTACTTAGGTTTAACTGAAATAAGATTAGTGTTATTGAGCTAACCTGCTATGTTTGTGCCATAAGAAAGGTTCTCTTCATTATTACAGTAATGTTGCCACGACTGTTAGATAAGAAAACAGCTACCTATTAGGTAACTGTTCTTTAATGTATGACTTTGAATTAGTCTCACTCTGTTTCTATTGGGTCCTCATTAGCTATACAAAAAGAAGTTAATTATTGCGGTTTTTTTCTCCCCATTCACATAACTGTTCCAAAACAGGTAATAGCGTTTCTGCTTTATGTGTAAGACTGTATTCCACTTTAGGAGGGATTTGAGGATATTCCTTTCGTCTAACCATCCCATCTGCTTCCAATTCTTCAAGTTGTGAACTCAACGTTTTAAAGGTGATCGTTTCTATTCTTCTTTTCATATCATTAAAACAAACGGTTTGATTTTCTGAAAGGAGATACAGAATAAGCATTTTCCATTTACCTCCAACAACAGATAATGTATATCCAAATGATGTCTCTTGGATATTACCCTTTTCTTTATATTCAGCCATACTCATATTTTTACACTATCCTTCTGGTAGTAACTATCAAAAAATGACTAATATTAAAACCTACAATCATGACCTATAGGATCATGGTATTACCCAAGGATACAACGTCAACGGTACTATCTACATTTCGGGTCAATTTTCACACGATAAGGATGATATGTTCGTTGGCAAGGGGGATAGTGAAGCTCAAACTCGACAAACACTTGAAAACCTCAATCGAGTTTTGAAGGAATTTTGTGTCACTAAGTCCAACCTTGCTTATGTGGAACTCTTTCTAACAAATCCCACAAGAACATTCCGAGCAAGTCATCAGTTTGTTCAAGGAATACCTAGAAAAACACCGACCATCCGGCAGCCTCATCGGTGTGACTTACCTGGCGTTTCCAGAGCAATTGATGGAAATCAAAGCTGACGCACACACTGCTAAGTAAGCAACATTTTAAAAACAAAGTAATTATGTCAACCCCATTCTTTAGGTGGTATTTTAACATATGGATCTGTAATGATATTAAATTAAATAAAAGCAAATATCATTACAGATAATACTTTTATCTGTAAATTACCTCTTGCTTTTTTCTCTAATCTAACATGATTGTGACATAATATGCTGCAAATACTGCTAATATATAGTTAAAACAAGATTTTAACAATCAGTATTTAATCTTATGTAAGGGAGTTTAATGGTAGCCATTACTTCTAGTAGGATATTTTCTTTGTTATTCATTTCGTTTCTAGCATGAAGTAAGAAGGTCTAAATGATTCAATTGATCATTCAAAAGTATACTTCCAGTCGTGGTACCATCCGAGTATGAAAATGGTGTGTGTTATATCTTCATTTCTCTCGTCTGTTTTTAGAACATAGGAATTTTGAACGTTCTTTTAAAATAGCGCTTTTTGACTTTAATGAGTGTAATTCTATATATATAAGCTTTAAGGGACAAGAATGTTCATTTGCATTATTAATTTCTGTATTTTTTATATGCATTTGTATTCCATCCCTTCATTGTTAAATAATCAGCGATTTTTATTTTCTCTAAAAAGGAAATTTGTAATTTAATTGTAAAATAAACGAACACAAAAGACGAGGGTGTTTAGTAGTAGTGTTTTGATTTCTTATTCTAGTTAAGTATTTTTCTTTAGCTTTTATGATTCAAACTAGAAAAGTGATGTCAATTTTTGTCCATATTGATGAACGATTGTTCTTGTTGACTAATAAATGCAGTACTATGGAGGAAAAACATGCAAGCATTAGACAATACTACATCAAAGCTATAAACACTTTTTGATTTTAACAAGACATATATGAGACCATTTAAAGGCTCTCTTATTTAATTAATTAATTAATAGTGTCCTAAATCCCATCTTGAATATTATCAAAAAGTAAGTGAAACCTAGCTTTATTTCACTGTAATCCTGTGCTCTAGCTACTTGATGTTGTTACGCGATATCAATACCAATTATTAAGTTTTAGATGTAATATGAGCAATTTTATATAATTCATGGTGAGACCTCCGAGTAGATATTTTGTCCCTTTTAGCTGGCAGGCTCAGGACACATTTATCTTATGAAGAGGTCTTTTTTCATTCAAACCGTATTTTCAGTTATTACAGGAATGCTGCCAGGTTAGTACCATAAAAAAGGCTGCCTATTGGCTTGGGTGGCAACTTAACTTGAATTTGGAACACGCCTTCTCTCTTTACATTCCTTCATAACATATAAAAAAAGCATAGCTCTTTATTTTCACGAATGTTGCTTTTGTTTAATAGAAAAGACAGCTACCTATTAGCAAATGTCTTAGTCAATGGGAGGAATTCAATGAAAACAAAACACTACACTACCATATTAATTTAACCAATATAGGTTAAGTGTGTTTTTTCACAATATATGTTTATATATATATTTCAACTCCATCCTTTATTCTGACCATTTCAATTCGACTATGTATATCTATTTCCAAGTTAATGTGTTATATTTACTCTAGGGTAAAGGTCTCCCAAGAACTTCACTAACCATCTTCTAGTATCATCTAGGAAGATGGTTTTTACATTACAATCATCTATAAAGGCTTGATATGTACTATCACTACATATTTGGAATTGACTCTCGCAAATTCCCCTATTTTTATATAGACCCCTGCATATGTTATCTAGTCTTTCTTGAAATTTTACAATTCCCTTCCTTAGATTAATATAATAAGTAAAAGTAATTAATTACTTCTATAAACGAACGGAGATATAATTTTTGAATTCTTTAAATACTCTGAGTAATGATGCTTTGATTTTTGCCATTAAAGAAGCTATGGGCCTAAATCTTTCCTTAGATTTTATTCTTTTGTTAAACAGTGAATTAGATAAAATAGAACAAGACCCAAACTAATCTAACTAACAAATTCTATTACAGGATTGCTGCCATATAATTTAATAAATCCTTAACACAGAATAGTTTATTCTATATATGAACCTCTAATTGCTTCAAATTAGTTTAGTCAGGACAGCTGATACTTATCAGATGTCCCGAAGATTTAGACCGTATTTATCATAAAATTAAGGAATAGCTGTAATATGAACTGCTCCCCATGTCAAGGACACAATAAAAAGAGAGATTAAAGCAGCTTGAAGATTGTTACCCGCAATAAATAATGTAAAAGCCGCTGTTTTTATTTTGCATTCTTAGTATCTATACAGGTAGAAGCCCTTTGAAGTCAGCTAATTCAAAGGGCTTCGGTGTTCTTAATTAAAATCGTTTATGGAGTGTGAATAAAGCGTGGAACTTAAGAAATCAAGCACCCTAAAAATAGAATAACCAATAATATCAAGAGTTATGTATAAAATAAAAAACTCTATTACCCCGTTTCATCAAGTCTTAATTCTTCTGCCTATCTACTTTTGTTTTGGTTGTAGACTCAACAGAAATACTCTTTCTAGCAAAAGATTTGACTTTTTCAAAACTGACAAATTTCTTTTCCTTCTCATCCCATAAACGGAAACGAAGTGATTGCAAGCTTGAGGCAAGGGTAATTGTTGGTACGTTTTGTAAAGGTAGCGTATTATTATGTGCCTCTTCTAGTTTATAGTTCGGCACCCTCGGACTTAAATGATGCACATGGTGATAACCAATATTTCCAGTTAGAAATTGCATAAGTTTTGGAAGCTTATAAAATGAACTTCCCTCCACTGCTGCTAACACATATTCCCACTCTGTATTTTCTTCAAAATAAGAGTCTTCAAATGTGTGCTGTACGTAAAATAACCAAATACCCACTGATCCTGAAAGTAAGAAAATGGGTCCTTGTATTAGGAGGAATGCCTTCCATCCGACAATCAAAATGATTAATACAAACAGTGAAACGATTAGAATATTAGTCAAGTAAGTATTCAAGCGTTCCTTTCTTCTTGCTCCTTTACGATTAAACCTATTTTTAAGAAGAAAAACATAAATTGGCCCTAATCCAAACATAACAAAAGGATTGCGATAAAAACGATAGGCTAAACGAAGTTTAAGAGGTGCTTTTACATACTCATCAACCGTAAGAGTCCAAATATCGCCAGTTCCCCGTTTATCCAAGTTACCACTGGTAGCATGATGAACCGAGTGATCATGCCCCCATTGATCAAAAGGAAATAAAGTTAAAACACCCGTAATAGTTCCAATTATTCGATTGGCACGACGGCTTTTAAAGAACGAATTATGGGTGCAATCATGAAAAATAATGAAAGTCCTTACTAAGAATCCTGCTGCTAACACAATAGGTATCAATGCTAACCAATAAGAAACAAACAAGGCTTCATAGCCAAGGTACCATAAAATAATAAATGGCCCGATTGTGTTGATGATCTGCCATATACTTTTCTTTTTCGTTGTTTTTTCATAAGGAGCAATTTGTTTTCTTAAACTTTTAGTACTTTGTAAGGTCATTAATTAAAATTCCCTTCCTTTCAGTTGAAATTCTTTATATAAAAATTTATTATTATAAATTATTTAAATAAATTTCATCTTATTCGTAGTAAAATTCCTGAGTATGGTTAAATGTCTTGTAATATATGATGATTACGAAAAAATTTTTCAATCCTGACGCGCATCAAAAAAATTTTTTAGAGCAAAAATAATTAATAAAGCTATAATAAAAATTATTTGATTTTCCAGATTTACGCCTGCATCACTGGTCCAAGCACCACATACCAATAGTTAACTTTTTCTAATTCAGACGGGTACCCTAATCTTTCAGAAACGTTCCCAACCAATTTCATTAGAATAAGAACAAAAAAATAACCTTCATTAAAACATCCATTTACCATCATTTTTCACCTTTTTACCCGAGATAAAACAGTTTAAACCAAAAAAGTGTTTCAAATCTCCATTCACAGAATAAACAGACACTTTTACTTGCAAAATGGATAGCTCCTTTTTCCTTAATTAGACACCTTTTATGATTTCTAATTTATTTCCTTTCTAATCTCTTATCAATTCGTAAATAGCAACTGATCTACATTTCGTTTACTAATTTGGATTATTCGTATGAATATAGGAACACAAAAAAATATACAAAATATTCATATCAAAAGACTGATATTTTTATTAGCTAATCATGGTTTTTAAATAAATAAAAAAGACCATTATCGGCCCACGAAAAGAAGTATTAAGTTAAACCAGTTGCAAGGGTTTGAATTTATGGTCTTCTTCCTTATGGTTTTTCCTTATGGTTTTTAAGATGCTCACCTAATTTTTTCATTCATCTTTTGTTTGATGCTCCAGAATCAACTCTGTTAACTCTGTACATTTAATCTAAATGGTTTCAGTTGAGTAGGGATTTTAAAATTTCATTCCTTATCAAATACGTACTTAATTTATCCTATTAAAAAATTGCCAAGATTTTCTGCAAACGGGCAGTTTTGTCTATAAGTATAATCACATGTGAATTCAGTAAATTATCCAATCTCTTGCTAAGTAAAATGGTTTCTTTAGAAGATAAAATCCTTTTGTCACTCCAATTGTAAGTATATTTTTTTCTAGCATATCAATTTGTTGGTCTAATTAATCAAGCATATGTGATTACCTTAAATTATGTTGTTATGTAAATAAAATAAAAAATGGTCTCCTGGTCTGGAAACCACTTTTGTAGTTGACCATATGGTTGTACCAATCCATTCTTCTCTTTTACGTAAAGAAGATAAACAATTACTTTTCACTATCTCAGTTGATGGAAGAAACTTAAAGAAAAGGTGATATTGATTGTTTTTTCTTCTAGACATAATGACTTAAAAAAATATATTGTACCTAAAACAATGAAAGCCCTACCTCTCTTTCATCCTTACGGATCCTTGTCCGTGCCAGTGTGAATCAGGATTTCAAAAATCAAGTGGACTATTCTATAGAGTTATTTAATGAAACTTCAAACATTCGTAAAAAAAATTTAAATAATAAATATGGATTAGATTGTAGAAATGATAAAAGAGGTTAATACTCTAAAGGTGAGTTGGAGAATTTGAATGCCTTTGATAAGATTTACTTTAACAATAAACTTATTCCCAAAAAATAAGGGTATTTCGGGAGGTTTAATAATTATCTTAAATTAGCCTTAACAGAAACTTTTTATTTGATTTTCAGTAATCCCTTTAATTAATCTCAGTTCACTAATTAAAAATTCATGTGCGCTATCTAACATTTTTTTTTCGCTTGCAATAAGGGCTTTTTCTTTTTTCATTCGCATTAAATCACGTACAACTTCAGTACATTCTTGTATTTTACCCGTTTTTATTTTGGTCGTGTTCACTTTATACCTTTGTTTCCACGACAGTAATCTATCTGATTCTCCATGATGAAAAGTGTTTGTGATGTGTTTTAATGCAATTATGTCAGTAATAGGGCGTATATTTGAACTCAATATTTTATCTGTAGGAATCATAACTTGCATATTACTGATAACCATGTTTATGACATAATACTGTTGTTTTATTCCTGAGACTTCCTTTTCCTCTATGGATTTAATTATACCTATTCCTTGCATTGGATAAACAATGTTATCGCCAATTTGAAACAATTAATCCACCTCCATATATGGTAACCTTCTTAACCTTAACACATAAATTGTTTTTTATCAAATTAATAATAATACCATAAATTTATTTTTACCGTCAACTATTTATTCTTTAAATATCAAAAAAAGTAAAAACAATAGAATTCGTGTAGGATTACTAATAAGGGAAAATTAATTTTCCTGTATATATGCTGAAACCTCTACTAACCTTAATAATATATTTCTATATAAAACCCTCCTACGCAATTAACATTGTTCTACAATCGCATACGTTACCTTAATTGAAATTCATTATAATTTTTGTTTTAATAGAACTACCCAATACGTCTTGATGGCCCATTAGCATACACCCCGAAATCCTTCTAGTATTT
>Ga0209463_1000255_pt1 | contig 48745 bp, 44 predicted proteins | sample AgamicMgSfrz_FD_187169 | JGI IMG/M metagenome (GOLD analysis project Ga0209463, IMG submission 187169) | Agave microbial communities from Guanajuato, Mexico - Mg.Sf.rz (SPAdes) (version 2) | ecosystem: Host-associated > Plants > Phyllosphere > Phylloplane/Leaf | place: Guanajuato, Mexico...
CTGCTCGATTATTCATCAACAAAAGGTGCAATCACTTCCTTTACACGCTCCTTATCCCAATCACTTGCAACGAAGGGTATTCGGGTGAACGGTGTCGCACCAGGACCGATCTGGACTCCGCTGATTCCAGCTACATTCGACAGTGAAAAGGTTTCCCAATTTGGTGCTGATACACCGTTTGGAAGAGCTGGTCAGCCAAATGAACTTGCTCCTGCTTATGTTTATCTGGCAAGTGAAGATTCTTCTTATGTCAGCGGCCAAATAATGCACGTCAATGGTGGTTTCGTCGTTAACGGGTAAACAAAGTTATTATAGTTTTTAAGGTTTGTCATAATGTAACATGAGTGGATATTGAATTCCGCTACATGGGTTTTGCTTTCCACGGGGCGAGCGCCGATCCGCTTCATCGCCTTGCGCCTAGAAGGGTCTCGGCTGTCTCGCTATCCCGTAGGAGTTTCTCCCCTTACACTCCAATCAATATCCTTTAATGACGAAGTTCGCTTTTTTGTATTTAATTGGCTCGGGTTCCTAATAAGTTTCCCTTTTCAAGTATAAGGTAGTTAAAGTGAAACTATTTCTATAAAAAGGACCAGTTGTTTAGACAGCTGAATTTATCTCAGTCTATCTTAATTTTTCATATTTCCGATACATATTTTAAACTAAAACCTTTATATCTTCCTTACCTAATGTTCTCCCGCAACTACTTACAAAGCAACTATTCAATTAGATCTTAATTATCCTCATTCGTTCCTTAACCTAACTTAACAATCAAAAAATATAACTGACTTCTTCCTTATTGAAATAGATTAAGGGGAAGGAATAAAGAAAAAATATTCCTAATTGGTTCGAAGAAGGTGAACAATTAGGAGCCCCCTCATCTCTCAATAAATAGCTGCCGACAAAATAAATTGTTTTTCACTGTTTAGACACTATAACTAATTTTTTTTATTTTATTTATTTACTTTTACATATAATCATGTTATTGTTCTTTTAGTAATTCCTATTTAACCGATAGGATTTAAATGAACTTATACATAATTTTAGGGGGAAACTATATTGGACATCTTTTTAACAGTTGTTAATATTGTCGTTCTTTTAGTCTTACTTGGCGTTTTATACTACATGCAGAAAAAACATGTATCCTTTTCAAAGCGTGTGTTTACTGGCTTAGGTCTTGGTGTTTTATTTGGTATCGTTCTTCAATTAATATACGAACCTACTTCAGAAGTAGTAGTTCAGTCAAATGACTGGTTCAGTCTTATTGGAAGCGGATATGTTAAGCTGCTGCAAATGATTGTTATGCCGTTAGTATTCATTTCGATTATCTCTGCTTTCACTCGTTTAAAAAAAGCAAGCAATATTGGAAAAATCAGCGGTCTTGTTATCGGAACATTATTGTTGACTACTGCAATCTCTGCAGGAATTGGGATTGCTGCTGCAGTCGGATTTGACTTAAAAGCAATCGATATCACTTCAGGTGATGCGGAAACTCTTCGCGGACAACAGCTTGAAGAAAGCTTGACACAAGTGGAAAGCACAACTATTCCACAAAAAATCCTTGAATTTTTGCCAGCTAATCCATTCTCAGATTTAACTGGTGCTCGCCCTACTTCAACGATTGCTGTTGTAATCTTTGCAGCATTTGTGGGTGTAGCATTGCTTGGCATTAAACGTAAAAACCCAGAGCAGGCAGCATTCTTCGAGAAAATAATTGAAGCTGTCTACACTATTATCATGCGTATCGTTACACTAGTATTGCGTTTGACTCCATACGGAATTCTTGCTTTGATGGCAAAAACAATGGCAGGCAGCAATCTTGATGCCATTGTAAAACTCGGAAAATTTGTAATTGCATCTTATGTTGCATTAATTGCAATGTTTATCGTTCATTTAATTATCCTTGCTGCATTAAAATTAAGTCCAGCAAAATATGTAAAAAAGGTGCTTCCTGTACTTTCCTTCGCATTTACTTCACGTACAAGCGCAGGAACACTGCCATTGAATATTGATGCACAAAAGTCTAAGCTTGGCGTTTCTGAAGCGATCGCAAACTTCTCTGCTTCATTTGGTGTATCAATCGGACAAAATGGCTGTGCAGGTATTTATCCTGCAATGGTAGCTGTCATGATTGCACCGACTGTTGGAATTGATCCGCTATCACCAGGGTTCATCACTTCATTAATCCTAGTTGTTATGCTTAGCTCATTTGGTGTTGCCGGTGTCGGCGGCGGAGCAACATTTGCAACATTGATCGTTCTGTCTACATTAAACATGCCTGTAGCATTAGCTGGATTATTAATCTCTGTTGAACCACTTATTGATATGGGACGTACTGCATTGAATGTCAGCGGCTCGATGGTTTCCGGTGTTGTCGCAAGTAAAACACTTGGCGAGTTAGACACTGACACTTACAATAAAGATATTGATGTTAATACTCCTTCTAGCAGCACTGCTGTATAAAGAGACTTTTAGCCAGGCATTGATTATTCAATGTCTGGCTTTTTTTTGCCCTCTTTACCCTTATAGGTTTTCAGCAAATTGGCTACACTGTTGAAAATGACTCGTATATTAAGGGAGAGTGGGAAAATGATTGATTTGGCCTCTATCTACCATCGGAGTGGAGACAATTTCTGCTATCTTTATAAAGAAGAAATATTCCATATCCGCCTCCGGACAAAAAAAGATAATGTCCAGGCCGTCACTTTGATTTATGGCGATCAGTATGAGAGTATCGGCAATAGATGGCAGACGTCGTTTCTTGATATGCAAAAAACAGGGGCTGACCAGCTCCATGATTACTGGCAAGCTGCTGTTACAGATAAACAGAAACGGCTGCGCTACGGCTTTATTATCAAACAAGACGATGAGCAGATTACCTATACAGAAAAGGGATTCTTTCCTTTTATTCCCGAAGACCCAGGCTATTACTTCTGTTATCCTTACATACATAAAACAGAGCTGTTCACCCCGCCTGAATGGGTAAAAGATACAATCTGGTATCAAATATTTCCTGAACGGTTCAAAAATGGCGAAGCTAACAGAAACCCTATAAAAACAGCTGAATGGGGGCGAGAGGAACCAGGCTTGACCAATTATTTCGGCGGGGACCTGCAAGGAATCATCGATTCATTAGATTATCTGCAAGATTTAGGAATTACAGGCATATACTTAACACCAATCTTCTACGCAAATTCCAATCATAAATATAATACAATCGACTACATGCAGATTGATCCTCATTTCGGGGATGTCAGCATCTTAAAAAACCTTGTCAGCGAATGCCATATGCGAGGGATTCGTGTGATGCTGGATGCTGTTTTTAATCATTGCGGCTATATGTTTCCCCCATTCCAAGATGTGCTTGAAAACGGAGAAAGATCTCCCTATAAGGAGTGGTTTCATATCAGTCAATTTCCTTTGAAAGACAGCTCCGGCTTTCATTACGAGACCTTCGGCTTCTATGAGGAAATGCCAAAGTTCAATACTGCTAATAAAGCGGTAAAAGATTATTTGTTGCATGTTGCTGAATACTGGATAAAGGAATGCAATATTGATGGCTGGCGGCTTGATGTCGCCAATGAAGTAGATCATGCTTTTTGGCGGGAATTTAGAAATCGTGTTAAAGCAATTAAACCAGATTGTTTCATATTAGGCGAGGTTTGGCATGATTCAATGCCATGGCTAAGAGGAGAACAATTTGACTCTGTCATGAATTACCCTTTACTGTCTAAATCTTTACAGTTTTTTGCCTATGACATAATTTCTGCAAAAGGATTTACCGAGGATATGACCTCGATTGTCCATGCATATCCAGACAATGTCAATGATGTGCTCTTTAACATTATCGGCAGCCATGATACACCTCGAGTTATGCAGGAGTCAGGGAATAGACCAGAAAGGGTGAAGCAGCTATTCACCTTCTTATTCACTTTCCCCGGCACACCCTGTATTTATTATGGAGATGAAATCGGGCTCACTGGCGGAAGCGATCCTGGATGCAGGAAGTGCATGGAATGGGACAGCGAAAAACAAAACTTAGATTTAAAGGCTTATATAAAAAAATTAATCTCCATTCGAAAGTCTACTGCCCTACTTTCAGGAAACGGAAGCTTTTATTTTCTTCCTGCCCGTGATAATTGCATTGCCTATTGTCATCAGAAAGATAACGAAATATTTATGACTGTAATCAATAACAGTCCTGACCAAGTAAGTTACCCGCTGCCTTTTTCACTTAAAGGTAAAAAATTAACGATGCCTCTGACTTGTCAGGAATATGCTGCTGAGTCTGAGCATTTGAACGTGAATCTTGGGGCTTATGATAATATTCTTCTCCATTTTCACATCTAGCTCTGGATGAAGGAAATACTTTTCTTTCATCCAGCTTCTTTTATATTGGGAAAAAACCTCTTGTTTAACTTTGAAGATAGTACTATCATTTACTATTATATTATGTAACGAAGGGGGTATATTGTGGAACAGACATCAGGTACTAAATCTATTGCCATCCCATTGGCCATCTCCATTATAGCTATCTCCTTCTCTGCTATTTTTGTCAAATGGTCGGATGCTCCAGCTACTATTCTGAGCATGTACCGCATGTGGCTTGCAGGAATTTTCATGCTTCCAATGGTCTATATAAACAGAAAAGAATTCAAGAAACTATCAAAAAAAGACTGGTGGTTCCTTCTGTTCTCAGGAGCCTTTCTTGCACTTCATTTTGCGCTGTGGTTCGGCTCATTGAAGCTTACAACAGTAGCCAGCTCTACGATAATTCTTGCGCTTCAGCCGCTTGTATCATTGGTGGGAGGCTTTCTCCTTTACCGGGAGAGGACAACATCAAGTGCAATTATGACAATGGGTATTGCCATAATCGGCGCAATGATGATTGGCTGGGGTGATATCGGCTTAAGTAAGGCAAGTCTGCTTGGCGATCTGCTTTCTTTCTTAAGTGTGATAGCTGTAGTCGGCTATTTACTGATTGGCCAGTCCATTGTGAAAAAGGTGTCTCATTGGGTTTATACTTCCACCGTATTTTTAATCGCCGCATTACTGCTGACTATTTTTAATGTATCCTCAGGTGAAGCATTTACAGGCTACCCGCCTAAGGAGTGGGGCATTTTCTTGCTGCTTGCAATTGTCCCTTCACTTAGTCATGTTATTAACAACTGGCTGTTAAACTATGTCAATGCAACTACCATTTCTATGAGTATTTTAGGTGAACCTGTAGGGGCAACAATACTTGCTGTTATTCTCCTACATGAAAGACTTTCCGGATCGCAAATTGCCGGCGGACTCTTAGTACTAGCAGGTGTATTTTATTTCCTTCTACAACAGCAGAAACCGAAGCCAATACCGCATGAAAAGACAGTATAGTAGATTTACATAAAAAAAACTGGAGACTCTCCAGTTTTTTTATGCTCGGACAAGTTCAAATTCAAGATCCGCTTTCTCCACCCCATTCACAATCACCAATATGCGGTGAAAACCAGGATAATGTTTTCTTGTTGTTAAATCTCTAAAGGAGTGGTTCTTCACAAATCCCTTCTTCATGCTGCCTCTCCATTCCAACTCAGACAGATGGAAAACCTTCTTGCTTCGTGTCCCATTTGCTTTTACATAATCTACCGCATACTCCACTCTTACTTTATGAGGTGTTTCTATTTCAGATATTAAGGTGAAGGAGAAAGCAAGACTCTCACCTATCGACAGCTTTGAAGGTGTTATTGTAAATCCTTCAATATTCAGGCTGTCACTGTTCTCATAGCCGAAGATTTGCAAAACACGGGGATCACCCTTCTTTAACAGCGACCTGCAAGCATGCTTGACAATCCAGTTTGTTTTTTGACTATCACCATACCAGCTCTGTGCAATCTCCACCGCTAAATCTGGCTTAATTCTGGAAATATCATTTAAATTATTTGCAACGCTTTTTCTGACATATAACGAATCATCTTCTTTTAACTTCTCCAAAATTGCCAATACAGGCTCAGGATCTTTTTTTAGAGCTGGTACCGAAAGCCCCCATGGCAGTCTCGGCCGGCAACCCTCACTTGCAAGTCTGCGAACATGCTCATTTTCACTTACAGCCCATTCATCCATCTTTGCAAGCATTAGTTTCTGGTTACTGATAAGAAATGGCCTTACAGCAAACTCTGAGGTAGAGAATTCTGTGAAAAAGGCTAAGGCTTCAACAGAAAACTCCCAATCCTCCAGCCCGTATTGCTCTACAAAATCAGGAAAAATAATTCCTCCTAATCCAGTAAAGGAAGGGGCACATTTGCGCAAGATATCTATTGCCTTTCTGTAATCCTGCGGCAAGACGGGAGCAAGAGATAACGTAATCTGCCGCATCCTTTCCTTTAGCGCTAAAGTCTCCCAATCAGTCTCAAACAACCTTGTGTGAAACTCTTCCTTATTAAAAGCAGGAAAATGCTCTGTGATAGAGTCCTCTAATTTAGCAATAAACTGCAAATCATAAATATTCTTTAACGGCTCCATACTTACCTCTTATACTGTTTTTACTAATCATATAAGTAAGCAGCTTAAATATCAAATTCCTTCTTTATTCACTCTTTAGCAAGCCATACCTGCATTTCCCCGACCGAACGGTTCGCCCAAGCATAATAGGGAATCAATGTAATGTTTTTCTCCTCATAAAGCTCCTCCATCTCTGGACTGTACAATTGGCTTTCCCATTCCTGCTGAATGACTCTTTTTTCCGCTTTAATATCAATGAGCCCCGCTCCACCAAATAGTTCTGTATCGTATCGATAATGATATTGTTTATTTCTCGGCATGCGGAAAAGATGAAGACAATTTCCGTTGTCTGCTTCTTCCATACAATAGATGAATGGGCCGCGCTGTATGGCGATCTTATTTAAATCCGCTTTAACATGAGGATTTGCAGTCCATTCCTGGATGCTCATATCCAAGCTGACACAGATTTCATCTCCATTTTGCCAATTCCTTCGTATCTCCAAATAACCATTCTTCAAATTGTCCTTTACTTCTCGACCATTAACCGTAACTTTATACGTTTTCGACCATGCTGGTATGCGTAAGCAATAGCCAAATTCAGCAGTCTCTTCAAGTTGAAAACGAAACTTTGCTTCTCCTCCCCACGGATAGGTTGCTTCTTGGGTTACCTCTATTCTCTTGCCATTCCAATCAATCTCTGCCTTGTTGGCAATATATAAATTTGCGTAAAGACAATCGCCTTTCTGTGAATACACATACTTATGAATAGATGCAAGCAGCCGGGCCAGATTAGGCGGACAGCAGGCACAACCGAACCAAGCTGGCCTTGTCGGCTTTACATGACTTTTTCCCGGGTCCTTCAAGCTGTTCCGAGGATTAGTCTCCAGCGGATTGACATAGAAGAAATGCTTTCCATCCAAAGCCATACCGCTAATTACTCCGTTATAGAGTGCTCTTTCTAAAGTATCACTGTACATACTGTCAGCCTCGTTTTTGAGCATGTTTTGCGCAAAGAAGATTAAACCAATTGAAGCACATGTTTCACAATACATCGTATCATTCGGTAAATCATAGTCACTAGTAAATGCCTCGCCATGAACGGTCGAGCCAATTCCGCCTGTAATGTACATCCGCTTCGTTGTAATATTCTTCCATAGTCTTCTGCACGCTTGGAGCATTTCTTCATCTTCGCTCAATCTTGCAGCATCTGCCATGCCTGCACATAGATACACAAGCCGCACCGCATGCCCTTCTGCACTTTCTTGTTCAAGGACCGGCTCATGTGCCTGATAATAGCTGAGCGGAAGATGTTTCATTCCACCAATCACTGCATTTTCGCCTACTTCCTCTTGCCATTGCCTTTCAAAAAAACTAGTATCCTGTCCCCGTTCGTATAAAAAGAAGTTGCAAAGATCCAAGTACCGCTTTTCCTTTGTAAGTTCATACAGCTTAGCAAGAGCGAGTTCAATTTCCTCATGTCCATCATAGCCTTTTATTTTCCCTGCCTCATTACCAAAGTTTGCATCAATACAATCTGCCAATCTACAGGCAATGGTGAGTGCTTTTTCATTTTTTGCCGCTTTATAATATGCTACTGCTGCTTCAATATAGTGACCGGCACAGTATAGCTCATGACTTTCGGCAAGCCTTTTAAAACGCCGTTCTGGAGCCTCAATCGTAAAATATGTGTTTAGATAGCCATCCTTCTCTTGGGCAAGCGCCAATAAATCAATAACACCATCGGCCAATTCAACCAGCTGCGGATCATGCTCCTGCTCAATGGAATAAGCAACCGCTTCGAGCCATTTATACACATCGCTGTCTTGGAAGACCCAGCCATAATGCTGTCCCTCTTTAAGCTCTGCAGCAATTTTGAAGTTCTCAATCGCATGACTTTTTTCAGAAGGAATGTTTTGGTCATTTCGCTCCTTTTCAATAGTAATATCAGCCCTGTCATTGAGCACTTCCCATTGGTATGGAATCATTTCTGTTTTTACAATGTCTGTATATCGGTTCCAAAATTGGTCGTTAATCGTTACCTTCTCCACATGTATCGACTTGTCTGCTTGCACATTGTTTGACATTCTTATTCCTCCTGCTTCTTATTAGTACTTTTTATCAGTTCAGTTCCCTTACTTTCTGCCCCCATTGTAACCGTTTTACAATTATTTCGAAAACTGCTAAAACAGTAGATTTAGTGGTTAAATCCGATATATAAAAATATAATATAAAAAAAAATATTCGTAGATTGATTGTCGTTATCCTCTGAAATTTATGCTAACATAATTGATAACGCTTACCTTATTATTAGTTATAATAGCAAGGTGAACAAATACGGCCTTTGGTAGAAAAAACAATATGCAAGGAGCGAGATGTGAATGGATCTGCTTTGGAAATTCAACATTGAAAGACCGCTTGCTTATTATAAATGCGGCCGTTTTGTCAGCAGTGACAGGTGGCAGCATAAACAAATGCGGCTGAAGAAGGATTTTGAAATAATTATCGGCTTAAACAAATCTGTTTACATCCAAGTTGGCGTCAATCAGTATGAAGTGAAGCAAGGGGATGTACTGCTCATCCCACCAGAAATGGACTACCAAGGATATGCCTCTTCTCAGAATGGAGCGAGCTTTTTTTGGATGCACTTTATCCCTTTTTGTGAGACAGACATCTATACTGGTGAAAAATTTATCAGCCATTTGCTTGCAGCTGATATACAAGCACATAAGCATGCAATCAATAATGCCGTTTTTTTGCCTGCTTATTTCAGTCTTTCCTACACCGATAAACCGTTTATCTTGATGAAGCAAATCCTAGATATAGCAAATTCTTCCTACTATAGCACCTTCTCTGTTGATTACTTGCTGACAGAATTGTTAATTGAGCTAACTGAACAATACAGCAGACAGTTGCTCCACCATAATACGATAAATGAAAAGACGCAAAAATTCACCCAAATACTTGAGTGGATCAGGGTAAACATTCATGAGCCTCTTAATGTGGGACAAATTGCCGACACCTTTTCCATGAACCCTGATCATCTGACAAGGCTGTTTAAAAAGAATATTGGCATGAGTACAATTCGCTACATCAATACATTAAAGCTTAATAGAGCAAAAGAACTCCTTTGTACAACAAACAAAATAATCAAGGATATTGCCTATGAATTGGGGTTTGAGGATGATAAATACTTCATGAAATTATTTAAAAGCTATGAAGGAATAACCCCAAGTAAATTCCGCGATGCCTATACATTGACCTATACAAACACAGTGTCTGTCGATCCTGACATTCCTATGCCGGTACATCTTTACGAACAGCTTTAATCACAAAATAAAGCGGGAGCATCCGCCCCCGCTAATAATTAATCTACAATATTAATATTATAATCCTTAAACCAATAATGAATTTGTGCCAAATGAGCAAGTAGCTGCGGACCTGTCATGAGCTGGCCGAACCAAGGCTCTTTAAAGGCAGAGCCCCCTGTATTGATAATCTCCTTAAGCTGGTTATAATCAAAGAACTCATATAAAGCAGAATCTTTTTCTGCCAAAATCCCTGTCAGCATATCAGTGACTGTTTTCGTGTAGACAGGGTTATGCGTTTTTGGATACGGACTTTTCTTCCGGTAGAGTACTTCATCTGGAAGAATGCCCTCAAGCGCTTTGCGGAGCAGCCCCTTCTCCCTGTTCTTGTAGTTCTTCATTTCCCATGGAACGTTCCAGACATACTCTACTAATCGATGGTCTGCAAATGGAACCCTGACTTCCAGACTCGCTCCCATGCTCATCCGGTCCTTTCTTTCCAATAGAGTTGTCATAAACCACAGTTGATTCAGATAGAACAGCTCTCTTCGTTTTGCATCCTCAGCACTTTCGCCTTCCAATTTAGGTGTTTCAGCAATAGTCTGGTTATATTTATCATACATATAATCCTCAAGCTGCAGCTTGCTGCTCCATTCTTCCTTCAGCAAACCTTGCCGCTCCTTGATTGAGCGCATCCAAGGAAAGCCTCCCCTTGCTAGATCCGCTTCTCTTCTGAACCATGGGTATCCCCCAAAAATTTCATCAGCACATTCTCCTGACAGACTCACGACAAAGTCTTTTTTAATTTCACGGCAAAACCACAGCAAGGATGAATCGACATCTGCCATTCCTGGCAGATCGCGAACTGTAACAGCCTCATGAAGATATTGGGCAAGCATATCCTGAGTGATAATGCAGTTATGGTGAATTGTACCAAAAGTATCAGTCATTTTTTTAATATAAACACCATCAGCATTAGGCTGAAATTCATTTGCTTTAAAGAACTGGTCATTACCTTCATAATCAATCGAATACGTGTGCAGCGGCCCTTTGCCGGATTTTTCGTATTCCTTTGCGGCAATAGCTGTAATTGCACTCGAATCGACCCCACCAGAAAGGAAGGTGCTTAACGGCACATCTGATACAAGCTGTCTCGTTACGGCGTCCTTGAATAGAAAACGCACCTTTTCAACCGTTTCTTCAAACGTGTCTTCGTGCTGTTCGCTTTTCACATTCCAATAACGCCATATCTTCAAGCCGTCCTGTGAGAACCTTAATGCATGCCCAGGTCTCAATTCCTTAATGCCTCTGAAAATCCCTGTTCCAGGTGTATGAGACGGCCCAAGTGCAAAGACTTCTGCCAAACCTTCTCTGTCAAGTTCTGCTTTGACATTAGGGTGTGCAAGTATCGCCTTGATTTCCGAAGCAAATAATAAGCTTGATCCGACCTCTGCATAAAAAAGCGGCTTAACGCCAAGGCGGTCTCTGGCAATGAATAGGGAGTTTCTTTTTTCATCCCAAACCGCGAAGGCGTAAATTCCATTTAAGTATTGTAAGCAATCCTCGCCCCATTCCATGTAAGAAGCCAATAAAACTTCTGTATCAGAATGGCCATTAAATGAATATCCTTTTATTAGTAATTCCTTGCGTATGTCCTCCGTATTGTACAACTCACCGTTATAACAAATCGTATAATCAAAATCTTGTTTTATTTTTGTCATCGGCTGGATTCCACAAAGGGGATCTACCACAATCAATCGTTTGTGGCCAAATCCTGCATGAAGAGCACTCCATACATTCGTATCATCTGGACCTCTTTTTTCCAGCTTTTCTGCCATAACAGACAAAGTTTTCTCTTCTTTTCTCAGGTCTTTTCTGTAATCAACCCAACCTGTGATTCCACACATGATGATCATCCTTTCTTCGTGGAATTTTGATTAGATACCAATCAGTATGGAGTATTGTATGCATGATTAAAAAAATGGTTATTTGTCCTGATAAAACAATCTGCAAATCATCCTGCTGCCTCATTTTAGATCTTTGCACTGCAGTTTTACTTAAAAACTAAAACTAAAATAATAATGGCATTCAGTTATAAATTTGAACTTTAATGTCTAAAAAGAATTTATGGGAAGTAATTGGGAGGTTTACAAAGAAATGAACAATCAGCAGAGACTAAAGCTTATAGAGTACCAAACCCGTGCTTTTACACAAGGAACAGTCGAATACATCAATGATCAATGGATATTTTTCGACGATGAAACAGAAGAAGCAACCATGCTAGATGAATATATTCATCAGGAAGTGGAATTATTCTGCTTTAACAAATGGAGAAAAGGAATCCTTCTGGATGAAGGAAGAATCAATAGCTCCGGATCGATTTACGGAATGTGCACGGAGGATAAAATAAGGATTCGAAAACATCTCGTATTCTCGTTAGAACGTCTTTTGGATGAAATCAGTGACGACAGCTTTTATCAGTTCATCACCACCCTAAATTCAATGAAGTTCTCTATTTATGACTGTATATACTGTTACAACCAATTAACCTTCTTAAGAGATGACAAAAGAAAAAATGGTGTAAATATGATGATTTTTGACAATCAGGAAGGCTTATGCAGTGTCAATCATCACTTCTATTATAATGAGAAAATTACCGACAGATTTGAGTTCACCTTAAATACAGGTAAGAGGATGATTATCGAAAAACTGTCCTCCTAAGCAAAAAACTTCAGCAGACATTTTGCTGAAGTTTTTTGAGCTGTACAGCTAATAAATGGTTATATTTCTTCCCAGCCAAAAATAAGCTCATATACTGTTTTTCCGCCAATCGTATCCTTTAGCCTCCCTATTCGTTTACCTCCCATGGACTCATAAAATTTGCATGCCTCATTATCTTCTAGTACGAGCACAACCATGCTAGTCAGCCTATTTTCATGCAAATGCTGCAGCACCGCCTTAAAGAGCTTTTCACCGATCCCTTTCCTTTGGTATTCATCCAATAAGTAAATAGCATATAACTCCCCGTCATAGCCTTCATACTTGCCGCTTCTTTCCTTGCCGCCGCAAGCAAAGCCGACAATTCCGTCTGAGTCACTTTCCGCGACATAAACATGACCTTCTCGTATACTAGCTGTCCACATTTGCTCCCGTTCAGTATAGGATAACTGCTCAAGAAAGAATTCAGGGATGATATCCTTATATGTTGTTCTCCAGCTGTCAACATGGACCTTTGCAATTCCTGAAGAATCTCCTTTCGCTGCCTTTCGCACCTTCATTCCTTTACCTCCCAATGATGAATCCTGGTCACCTTAATAGGGAAACTTCCCGCTTTAATCCAGGTCTTTGCCTGCATAACCAATGGGGAGGAATTATCATCGTTAACTAAATCCAATTCCATCCATATAGCACCTAGGGAGTCTTGTCCGACAAACTGTGCCGGTGCAGTGACTTCTCCGCTGAAGTCGGCCACTTCATAAAAAACAGCAATATGATGAACATGTGTGAATTCTCTCCACTTCCAAGAAAACATATAGTCTGAAATACCGATATTTTGTTTGAAATGAATAACTAGACCCGTCTCCTCCAAGAACTCCCTGTCCATGGCGTCCGAAAGACTTTCCCCTTCCTCCAAACTTCCCCCAGGCAAATCAAAACGATTTGCATATGGTCCCTTACCTTTATGGATAACAAGAAGCCGCTCGTTATCCATGCATATTCCATATACACCAAAAGCTCTATGAAACTTTTCATTTTGTTCCATAAACTAAAAACCCCCATTTATCACGAAATTACTATTCTACTTCTATTCTTTCCTTCCGCTATTTTCCCTCTATTTAAATCACTAAATGGTTCCGTTCACTAAAATAAATAAAATAGTAAATTTAACATTGTTCAAATATTATTAAATTAACAAAACTGTTTATTATTTAATTATAAATCTCAATATATTTACAGTAATTAATCTTTATGTTATTTTTATATTGATAATATACATTTAATTTAACCATTCGTTTCGAAAGAAGGGATTTCCATGCAACTAGGGATAGATAATTCCTCATTAGTTGTTTATGAAGCACTAGCCAGCGAAGTTCGTATTAAGATAATTCAACTCCTCAGCAAGAATAAGATGAACATCAAAGATATTGCAGAGGAATTGGAAATCAGTAGTGCTATTGTGACAAAGCATATAAGAAAATTAGAAGATGCAGGTTTAATCAAGACAGAAAGAGTGCCCGGAAAATCGGGTTTGCAAAAGATTTCGATCCTAAAGGTCGATCATATTGAGATAAATTTCCCAAAAAAAATATTCCACTCATTTGCTGCTTATGAAACAGCAGTGCCGATTGGTCATTATACCGATTATGATTTGAAGCCCACATGCGGATTAGCAACAGATAAAGAGTTTATTGGCAGAGTCGATGAGCCCCGGTATTTTATGGATCCAAAAAGAATGGATGCGGAGATTATTTGGTTCACTCAAGGTTTTGTGCAATATAATATTGCCAACTTCCTGAAAAAGGATGAAAAGCTGCAGCAATTTGAAATAAGTTTGGAAATTTGCTCTGAATTCCCATTTGCTAATGATGTTTGGCCATCTGATATTACCTTTTCATTGAATGGAATTGAATTGGGAACGTGGAGAAGTCCTGGAGATTTTGCTGATACAAGAGGAAAGTTCACTCCTGACTGGTGGCCGCATAATATCAATCAGTATGGGCTACTTAAAACAATTCGCATCACTAACCATGGCACTTATATTGATGGTGACCCGATGTCAAGTATAACAGTCGATGATTTAGATACAAGCACTGACAGATGGACGTTCCGGATAGAAGTGAAGGAAGATGCTGAGCATGTCGGCGGCGCCACTGTATTTGGAAAAAAATTCGGCAACCATGACCAAGACATTAACTTTAAACTGTATTATCTATGAAAGAAAAACCGCCTTTTAGGCGGTTTTTCATCAGCTGACCAGCTTTACAAGCAAGTGAGCAAGCTTATGCTGTTCCTCTTCGTTTCCTGCTTTCCAAAGCTCTTGAAGCAGCTTTTCTTCCCTGTTGCGAGGCTCTTCTTTTGCAGCTAAGTAGTCCCCTACCTTTTGGGCAGCTTTTGCAATCTGCTCCTCATTTAAACCTAGCTTATCCGCTTTTTCCACTTTGTCGGAAAGATAGTCTTTAAATCCTTCAAAGCTTGATAAAATCTCATCCTTTTGTTCACTGCTCATATCTTGAAGTTTATCATTTACTTTTGCATCTACTTTGTTTTCCATTATGACTCACTCCTTTTCTAGTGTTAGTCTATATATTCCCAATGTAATTCTGTTAAAACCAATATTATTCTATTGGGATATATTTCTATCTATTAGAAATCAGCAAGACCAATGGGCTGGTTTAGTGAATACAGGAGGTATCTTAGTATCCATATCTCCTTTAGCAGCATTTAGCTGAATTTGAGTCAGAAAAATACTACCTGTTAAATCAGCTCCACTTAAATCAGCATCACGTAAGTCAGCTCCGATAAAATCGACATTTCTTAAATCTGCATTTCTCAAGTCTGCTGCGATTAACCATGCACCTCTAAAACTTTCTCCTCTCAAATCCTGGTTGCGAAAATTAGCTCCGATCAGGTCGCTCCCTTTTTTCCGCTTCCGTCCTTTTATAAGCTTGCTATTTTCGGATAATGCTCTCTGCCTCAACAGCTCACTTGCTTTTAGGAGGAGCTCACCTACGACAGCCCGATGTGCAGGAATAAATATATCTATTAGCTCTTCTGGCTCTAACTCTGACAGCCTTTTCGTTTCATTAAAGGCATTTATAAGCTCTGCTCTTAACCCCTTTGCGGCTTTGAGTTGAATTGCTTCATCTAAATAGCACAGCATTTCATGCAGCTGTTGCATAATTGGAAAGACCTTGAACATATCCTTTGCGACAGTAGGTGAATCCCGCCAATCCACACCCTTGAAGGTGAACTGCGAAACCTTCTGTCCTGCACCAAAGCACTCGAAGACGGTACAGCCTTTATAGCCTTTCGTGCGGAGATGCTGGTGGATGCCGCAACGGTTATCTTCCCCCAGATTTTTGCAGGGCTTCCCGCCTTCCTTGTCTTCTGCAAATTCCGCCGACTTACCAAAGGGCAAAGCTACACAGCATAAGCCAAAACATTTTTCACAATCCGGCTTCCACGAACTGTAGTATCCTTCTGATTCCTGTATTCCACTTATCATTTTTCCACTTCCTAGTAAAAAGAGTTATTGATAGCATGTTCCATTTGCGAGAGACTGTTAAGCTTATTTTCTAAATAAAATTTCTCCATATCCTCTTTCGACATGCCAGAAGCAATTAGTAAATCAGCCTCTTTATCTCTACTGAAATTCATATTCCATATTTTTAGCTGTATTTAAGGCAGCTTCCTTTCCATAAAGCCGGGATAGGAGATGAAACGACATATTAATACCGGCAGATATGCCACCTGATGTGATAACACTGCCCTCATCTACAAACTTTACACCGCGCTTTACTGTTATGAGTGGAAACTCTGCCTCCAGCCTGTCGACATCCATCCAATGAGTTGTTGCGCTTTTTCCATCAAGTAACCCTGCTGTTGCCAGCAGCAATGCCCCTGTACACACTGAGGCCATTATTTCTGTCTTGAAGGATTGGTTCTTTATCCATTTGATAACATTTTGGTTATGTATTTCATACAGCTCAGCTCCTTTACCGCCTGGCACAATAACAATATCTAATCTGGGATGGCTCGAAAAGCTGTAATCAGGCTTTATTGTCAAACCATTTCTAGTGTTTATCCGCTGTCCTGTCTCTGAAATGGTCACTACCTGGAAGAAATGATTATCATAATCCTCTGGTGGTGCTGCTATGGAAAAGACTTCATAAGGTCCAGCAAAATCAAGCACTTCCACTTCATTAAATAAAAGAATGCCCACGGTTCGCTTCTTCATGGCAATCATTCCTCCCTTCCTACCTAAACCATTAATATTCCTTCATATGGCGATTATTTCCTTCTTTTAGTGGGCTTTTTATTCTATAAAAAAAGCCCCTCCTTTAAAGGAAGGGGGGGAGCTTAAATATGTCTCCGCTCGATAAGACGTATACCAATACCAAGCATCAATGTTCCCATCAGCAAAAGTATGCCCACAGGAAATAGAAGCTCCATTGGTCCAGCACCCTCAATTACGCCTTTCTTTAACAGCTCCATTCCATATGTGACAGGCACAAATTTTGATAACATAAGCAGAAAATCAGATTTAACGATTTCCAATGGCCAATATGCTCCACCTAGCATCGCAAAGCTCACTGCGATCAGCGGGATAAAGGCATTGAATTGACTTACTGTTTTGACTAGCCCGGTCAACAGTATCGCCAAGGCAACAATCGCATATAAATACGGAATAACAGCCCCGAAAACTACTGCAAAATTGCCGTTGAATTCCACACCTGTTCCAAATTTAAATATGTGGAATATAAGCATAATCTGCAAATACCCTAACAGAAAGCTAAAAACAAGATGACCAAGATAAAGCTGTGTCTTGCTTGTTGAGGACAGAATAAACCGGTCCCAGATACCGTTTTGTTTATCCCGCAATATTTCTACAACAGTGTTTGCCACAGTATATATGCTGAAGAATAAGGTAAATCCGAATAATGCCTGAAGAGATTGGTTATAGCTGCTCTCTTCCTGCGATTTGGCGAATGTTATTGGCAGCAGAGGATGTTCATTAACAGCCTCTAATTTCGCCTCTGCTTCCTTCTTATCCTCTGCATTATTGATAATTTGTGTTTGCTTAGAATGAGTTTGATAGTATTTTTCTAAATAACGCTGTACTGCCAAGGCTGTTTCTGTCTCTGCAGCCCGATAAACTGTATAGGAATCTGCTTCGATGGCTGCACCTAAATCTGCTTTTCCTTCTTCAATTTGTTTCAATGTTGCTTGTTCTGATAATAGTTTAAACTGGAAGCTTTCACTTTCATTTAATTCTTTCACTATTGCCTCTGCTTCAACAGTGTTCTTAGCAAACACAGGTATTTCTACCTTTGTGAATGAACTTGAGCCGAGTAAAAAAGCAAAGCCGGCACAAATAATAGATGTAATCAGAAATGAGCCGGGCTTGCGCAAAAATCTCCTGAATGCCCCCCAAAGTATGCCCTTCATACTATAGCACCTCTTTTCCTCATCAATAATGCAAATGCCAGCAGCAGCAAGGCACTGCTAAAGAGGAGAATTGCCTCAATTTGTCCTGATATATCCATAATACTGTAGCCTTGATACACTTTTATATATGCTGTGATAGCAGCACCTGCAGGAGAATACTCGCCGAGTTGCTCCATGAATCCGCCAATCGCACTCAAATCGAAATAACTGCCTCCCGCAAAGGCAAGAATAGGAATCAGTAAATTCGTAACCAATGTAGGCACATTACTGGAATCTGCTCGGAATGATAAAGCTGCCGTGAACACAGCAAAGCTCGCTGCCATAATATTTAACAAGACAGTCACAATAAAATATGGAATAAAACTGCTAAACACAACACCATATATTAAAGCAGACAACCCAAATAATAAATGCAGCTGTATAAAGGAAAGTAAAAATGAAGAGACAAATATGCCAAGAAAAAATGTATATGGCTTCACATTTGCCAGAAGTATACGCTGGTACATATACGCCTCTTTTTGCTGGTAGGCAAAGCTTGCAACAGTTGAAGCTACATAAAAGACAAACATGACACACATTCCTATCGCATAATAAGCAAAGGAGTCGACTTCTTTTTTCTTAGTGACACTTTCTGAGCTTCCAGCAAGTGTTTCTGTTACCATAGTATAACCACTGTTTAGTTCTGCTGCCGTTTTCGCATAGGACAGCTCCTGCTGATAGCTCACTAGTATGTCTTTCAACACAGTCGCTGCTAGTGATGTGCTATCAGCTTCCTTAAAGCTCCATGCTGCAGAAATTTCTTTGTCATAAAGTAATTTGTCATAAAACTGTTCGGTAAAGCCGGATGGAATCGTTAAAATCCCAGTATAATCACTTTCTTTCTGCTCAGCGTCTTTTTCTTCCTCCACTACAGTCACGGCCACAATTTTCTTTAGCTCTTTATTTTCTTTTATTTCATTCAAAAATACAGAAATAGGATCTACAGAGTAAATAGTTTCAAGCTGAGCCTTTTTCTCTTCTGGACTTAAAAGTGAATTCTCTATTTTAGCTACTGTTTCCTTTTGCGCTTTTACAGAATCATCCTTAAGCACAACCAACAGCTTCGCATGCAAGCTGCCAGATTCTGATCCGTCATTCATGATTGCTCCAAGCGCACTTCCTAATATTGTGATTAATATAAAGGGCATTAGCAGGAGGACAACCAGTTCTCTAGGTCTTCTCCAGATCATCAGAATTTCCTTTTTCACCATCTGCCAGAACATGTACTTTCCTCCTAATCCCGTAGCTTTCGCCCTGTCAAATGCAAAAACACATCCTCCAGGCTTGGTGTTTCAATATTGACTGCAAGCACATTCACCTCGTGCTCCTCTGCAAGGCGGAAAATTTCCTTCAGTAGCTGGATTTCCTTTGGAACAATAATGGTGATACTTGCTTGATTAATAGAAAGCTGCTGAACATTAGGAAGATCCCGTAACGCTTCAACAAAAGGATGCTTAATCATTTCAACCTGAATATTAATCGCTGTCTCTGCAGACAGGATATTCGTGATTTCCTCCTTTGCACCAGAAGCAATTATCTTGCCGTGATCCATGATATATAACCGATTGCATAAAAATTCTACTTCCTCCATGTAATGGCTCGTGTAAAGGACGGTAATGTTTTTTTCACTGTTCAACCGCTTCACTGTCTCTAATATATGATTTCTCGATTGAGGATCAATTCCGACGGTTGGCTCATCCATTATGATAATTTCCGGCTCATGAATTAGAGCTACACCTATATTAAGCCGTCTTTTCATTCCTCCTGAAAATGTTTTAACAAGATCCTTTTGTCTATCCTTCAATCCGATAATGTCTAGCACTTCATCCACCCTTGTCAGCAGCATGCTTTTAGGGATTCTGTGCATTTTGCCAAAGAAAATCAAATTTTCTCTAGCAGTAAGTTCCATATAAAGGGCAATTTCCTGAGGGACAACACCAAGTATTTTACGTAATTTTTCTGGTGTCTTCAAAATGCTTTCATTATGCAGCCTAACATCGCCGCCGCTTGGTGCAAGCAGCGAAGAAATCATGGAAATAGTCGTTGATTTGCCCGCACCATTAGGACCAAGGAGACCAACTGTCTCTCCTTTTTCTAAATACAGATTAACTGAATTAACTACCTTTTTATGTTTAAACTGTTTGGATAAATCAATCACTTCAAGCATCGTCATCATCCTTTCTAATGACAGCATAATGTTTTTACAAGTTTTTTCCTATACCTAAAGGTCATTTTATATGCTGCTTAATAAGTGACTTAAGTCATTATTTGCACTACAAAAAAAACGCCTCTAATATATAGAGACGTTGGATAGGCTGGTTTATCAACCTTTTGCTTGCATTTCTTTTGTTGGTCCAAGGACAGCAGGAACTGGTAAGCCAGCTTGACGAAGCAGAACGGTCATTTGGCCTCTGTGATGGACTTGATGCTGAATCAGCATTCCAAGGATAGAGCCTTTTGTCATTTCTTTTCCGAACTGGTTGACTGTTTCGCTAAGCGTTGCATCTGTTAAAGATTTTGCAGCTTCTGCAATATTTTCAGCAATTGTTTTGTAAGCTTGTACAATTTCAGCTGCACTAATATTTTCTGCGGTTTTATCTGTAGCAGGTCTTACCTTCAAGCCAGCAATTCCAGCAAAAAAGGCAGGACTTGTTGCTAAATGCCAGCCGATCCAGCCAAGAGTGCTGTGTCCTTCAACAATTGCCTGACCTAATTTCTCATCTGTAAGCGATTCTAATACTTGTACTGTTCCATGAGCAGAAGCAGTCCAATCGGTAATAAAATCTTCTGTTTTTCTGTACATATAAACCCCTCGTTTCAACTTTTTAATGTAAACATACTAAATCATAATAACATTTTTTGAACTGCAAAAACAAAATCCGTCTATATAAGGTCATTTTTGACTGCAAAGATAGCCAACTGTGTTCTGTCTCTTAATTCAAGCTTCTGCAATATTTGTGTAAGATGATTTTTTACTGTTCCAACAGACAAATAAAGCTCTCCAGCAATCTCTTTATTTGTCTTGCCAAGTCCGACATGCTTAACGACTTCGACTTCTCTTGCTGTAAGGGTATCAATTAGCTCTGTCTGCTTATGGCGCCTGTTTTCATTCAGCAACTTAGGCATGACCTTTGCTGCAACGTCAGCATGAATGCTCATGCCCCCGGCGAGACAGCTTTTAATACTATTAATAAGTGCTGCACTATCAGCATTTTTCAATAAAAATCCATTTGCTCCTTCTTGAAAAGCCCTAATTGCATACTCTTCATCATTAAAAGTAGTTAATATCAGAATCTTTATATGCGGATACTTAGCCCTTATTTGCTTTGTCGCTTCTAGTCCATCCATAACAGGCATGCGGACATCCATTAAAATAAGATCTATTTGAACAGTTTCTAACAGGCTGAGTGCATCCTTACCATTCTCTGCTTCTGCTGCCACAAATATATCTGCATCCTGTTCTATAATCATTTTCAGCCCATTCCTGACTATCGCTTGGTCTTCTGCAATCAACACATTAATCATTTTCTTAACTCCTCTGTAGGCAAACTGCCTGTCAAGATGAACTGCTGATTCATCTGCAGGATGGATAGCTTCCCTCCTGCTTCCTCCAACCTTCTCGACATATTTTCAAGACCGAATCCTTTGTGAATCGGATGATTATGATCGAAAGCATTTTTTATTTCAAATGTGAGATGACCAATCGGAGACACTCCAATTGATATGAATACCTCTCTTGTGCTTCCGTACTTCATTGCATTTGTCAGTCCTTCCTGAATTGTCCGGTAAAGAACTGCATTTTTCAGATTGCTTAGCTGCAGACGAAGCGCTCCTTGTTTAGCTGTAAAATGTACATGAACAGCATTTTCACTCTCGAGCTTTTTGATTAAATGAACGAGTGCTGAAATTCCTTGCAGCTCCTCTGCCTGCATTAGACGGACAGCTTTTCTCGTTTCCTCGAGACACTCTGCCGCCATTGCTTTAATGATGGAATAGGAACTAGTAGGGAGTTCTTCTCGCAAAAGCTCAACCTGCATAAGAAGAGCGGTTAATTTATGCCCAACAGCATCATGCATTTCCCGTGCAATCATTGTCCTCTCTTCCGCTCTCGCTGTCTTCTCGCTCTGAAAAGCTCTCCGCTTATGAATTCTGAAGTCATTGAGCAAAGAAGCATATGCCTCCCTAATATGTTTATACTCCTTGTTTGCTTCCCCAAGTCTATATATCAGCACTCCCGCAAGTCCATTTACAGCGAGCACAAGAAGGAAAGGAAAGCCGTACAGGACATACCCTGAATAGCAATTTAATGACAACATTACAGCCAGCACCGCACCACTTACTCTTCCCTTCAATTCCTGCTCCATCTCCATTAAGTAAAAGCAGGAAATAACGTACAGATAAAGAGGATTTTGACCATCTCCCCCAAAAATTAACCCTTGTATCCAGACGAGGAGGATTAAATAGAGAATATCCTTTCTGCGGATAAGCGGAAGCAGAAAGTAAACAGCCAACAGGATTATACAGGAAAATAAATATATATAAAATACAAATCTGTTTTCAAGCGACGCAAAAAGCGCTCCTGCCCACATGGATATTAATAGAGCTAGCTTTATATAAAATGATTGCAATGGACTCTCTCCCATTCCAGTAATCTATTGATAACTTACCAGATAGTTCTTTTAGTGGTCAATATTGGAATAGAGAAAAGCTCTGCCTATTTGAAGCAGAGCCTTTTAAAATCATAATGCAACATATCCAATATACAAGACAAGCATAAGAGCGACTGCAAACTGTCCCCAAAGTATTCTTACTCTTCTCCCCTTTTCGAGCCGGACCAATATCATCTCAATCATACTGATGACCCAAACTCCGACAAGAGCCTTCAGCATATACATGGCAGTAAAAGTCTCTACACGAAACAGCATAATAACACCAGAGACAACGATAAAGATATACAAAAGCCTTGCAATCATATGTACTATTTTTCTTATTCTTTCTTGTCCAGAATTTCTTAAAAACAAGACTGCAACAAAAAGAACTAATGTGAGCATCCATGAAATAAAGTGGATTTGACCAAACATATGCCCACCTCCTTCTTTCATAGGATGCACGTTTCTAACTATTTATAAAATAGGAATCGGTTAATCTTTTCCGACAGTGTTCCGCAATACACCTATTCCTTCTACTTCTATTTCTACAAGATCGCCATCTCTCAAGAATCGCGGCGGTTTGAAGCCCTTGCCTACTCCAGCAGGTGTTCCAGTTGCAATCAGATCTCCTGGTTCAAGTGTCATTCCTTTAGATAAAACACTGATTACTTCTTCAATAGAGAAGATGAAGTGCTCAGTATTTGAATTTTGTCTGACTTCTCCATTAACTTTAGTCGAGATATTTAATTTGTTTGGATTAGGTATAGCCGATTTATCTACAATTACTGGTCCCAGTGGTCCACTGCCATCCAAGCTTTTTCCGATGAAAAACTGCTTATGCTTTGCTTGTAAATCCCGTGCTGTAATATCATTAAGGATTGTGTAGCCAAAGACATGCTCCAATGCCTTATCCTGCGAAATCGCCTTGCCCTTTTTACCGATGACTACGCACAGCTCACCTTCATAGTCCAGCTGCTCTGATACATCTTTATGGTCAGGTACCGTTTCATCTGGTCCAATTACAGTTGTCGGAGCTTTTGTAAAGACCATAACATGCTCTGGTATATCATCCTTACTGCCCATCTCAATTGCATGCTCCTCATAATTCTTTCCTACACAAAATATATTCTTTCTTGGTTTTGGAATTGGTGCTAAAATCTTTACTTCTTCCAATTTAACTGTAGCGCTGAGATTCTCGTTTGCCCAAACAGCCACATCCTTTGCATTTTTAAGAAAATCATTTCCCATTTCTATACATTGGATCATATCGTCTGGAAACGGACGTTTTCCTGTTCTCTGTTCTTCTGCATCATTAAGCGGAACTATTATACTGTTCTCCTCATTTAAAACCGCAACAACTTGTCTGCCTTCAAGTAATATTGTCGCAAACTTCATAATAACCCCACCCTTTGTATAGATTAGTAATTTAATATTTATGTCAATTATAAACTTTCAGATAATACTATTCAAACTTATCCCTTTAAAGCCCCACAATGTACGGCAGTTGATAGGCATAGGCCAACCTTGCAGATGAATAAGCTAAAAAGGGAGAGCTACCAGATGATGGGCTATTGTATCACACTCCGCTAAATTGACACATAGAATGTATAGAATCTTTATGTAAAGGATGTTGATTATGCCAGCTATTGTAGGGGTCGCACAAGTTATATCCATAGGAAGCAGCTCCATCTTTAATATTGGCGATGTCTATAAAATCATGCCGATTTCTAATGCTAAGACATTCTCTGGTTCTGGTTCCTTCAATACAGGTGATGGGTTAAATATTACTAACTACCGAAATGCCACGAACACAACAGACAATGATGGCATTGATCAAGGAAACTTCTTGAACGCTTAATGATTTTTCTGACATTGAAAAAAGGTGATAACAATGAATTTTTTCATTCAACAATCAATAACAATAAACACAATTAAAATCGGCGGTATTACAAACTCTTCTGTTTTTCAAATTGGCAGTTCCGGTATCATTAAACCTAATTCCTATCTATATAATACTGGAGGGTTCACAGAAGCAGCACCAAGCGCCGTAGAAGAATCAGAGCCATTTACCGGTGTTAATGTAGCTGATGACAGTGTCATGTCACCCTCTGTTCCATTGACAGCACCTTAAGACTGATGAAGGAGGTACGAAGGATGTCCCAACAATTCTACCATTATGGCGATCAGATGCAATCCTATCTGCAATACCTGGAAAAAAGAATCGTATCGTTGGAGCAAACTGTCACCGAACTGACAAAAGAATTAACAGAACTGAAAAACAGGCCTTCCGTTCGAGTCGATCGCATTGAATACAGTTTTGATCAGCTTAAAGTGGAAACATTGGATGGGACGCTCAACATCGGTCTAAATCCGGCAGATTTGCAAAAAATTGAAGAGCTGGCGATTAATCCTGGTAATTCTGTTCAGCCCAGCAGCCCTTTTTATCCTCCAATAGATCCAAAACAAATGATGACAAGATCCATGGAGCTGGAAGAAGCTCTCGTCTCCTATATTCAGCTGGAGCTTCCTGAAATAATTATGCGAAAACAAGCAGAACTAGGAATGGAAGAAGATGAGGCTTATATTTCCTTCATCCAGGAAGACGTTACCAAGCAGCTGCCGACAAGAATACAATATTATTTGCAACAAAGAGCAGGTTCGGAAAAAGAATCCGATACCCACCAGCAAAATGAAAGCATAATAGAGGCATTAAAACAAGAAATACAAAATGGTGTCCAAATATTTTTGAGCAATATTCCAGACAATATGAAGGGGAGGAACCAGGAATGAACTTTCAAGTTTATAACAGAGAGCTTGCTGTGGGAGACATTAAAATCATCGGTGTATCGAGTTCATCTGTCTGTATTGTCGGAGACGTTCAAACAATACAGCTTGCGTCCACTTTTGACACACCTGCAGAATCACTGATTATCGGCCCATTTGTCCCCTTATTCCCTAAAGGATAACCTATGCTACAAAGAACTTCTGTTGTTGATCATCTGCGTCTGAATATTGCCTCGTTTTCTTCAACCATTGAATTTGGGGATATCTCTTATTATCAGGCGTTTTCCAGAGCACTTGCTGTACAAAGGGAGAAAAAGATCTTCTTTGGTGGAGAAGGCTCGTTCGACCAATATCCGATTTTTTCCGAACCAATTCCAATCCCTCCTATAACAGAGAATATCAATATTATGTACCACCAAGTAAAGCCGATAATTAAGGTGAAAAACTTAGATATTACTGCTGTTTCAGCATCTTCCTTACTTCAAGTCGGAAGCACCCGCAATATCTATGCTGAAACAAGGGTAAAGCATATAAGACAGATCGAGAACCATTCTGAGGAATTAACGAACCAAACCTTCATCCCTCTTGAGGAAATACATTCATCAGCTGGAACAGCTATTATTAACGGTAGGTGATGTAACTGGGTTGTTATGCATCTTTATAAAAATAAAAAGGAGGGATTTCTTTGCCTGCCATTGTAGGACCTGTTCAAATTGTTAACGTTGGAGATGGAATTGTACAATTCGGTGATTCCTTGTTTATTTCTCCCAAGGGAAATTCGAAAGTCTCATTAGGTTCTGGTGCATCAAACACCGGTGCATTTATCATCACTAATAACGGATTAAGCGCAACGAACTATGTAGACACAAGTCTTCTTGACCAGCCGACCACAGCCAATAACTAACAGCAAAAGGGAAGAAACTTCATTTCCTCCCTCTTCTGTCTTTTGATTTTTTGACCTTCTGCAATTTTGTAGAAGGCTGTTTTTTTATCCATGCTATATATTTAGCTATTTGGGGATCATCTTGCAGCAATGCCACCGTATTAAGCCTTACTGCCAATTCCTCATTTGTATACAGTGCGTGGATTTGTTTATGGCATGGGATACATAAATCAGCTGTTCCTAAGTAAGCCCCACCCATTTCCCTTGGTGTTAAATGATGGGCTGTTGTCTCCACATCTTCTCTTAAACATAACTCACATGTACCAATTCTTTTATTTGCTTTTGCCATCTTTTTTTCCTTCCTGTAAAAGGGGGTATGTCTTTCTTTTTCCCCTTTAAAAAGCAATTCATGATAAATCAACGAAAAAAATCTATGAATACACGAAAAGGCTGCCGATATATTTTTTCGGACAGCCTTTTACTATATTTACATCGGTAAGATATTTGCTCCATCAAAGAAAAATAAATATTTCTCATTGATTTTTTTCTTGAGGATTTTCTCCAGTGAATCAGCATACAGGTCAATTTGGACACGGTAACGTGATTCTAATACAGGCACCGCCTCTAGAAAACCGTCTTTAAATCGGTCTTGAATGGCATCTGTCTTGAAATCAAGAAGCACTGTGCCATGGTCATCTTCAAAATAGACATCAATGATTCCTTGGACAAGTATCGGCTCATTCTCTCCCTGCCAATCCTTATAAACAAAGCTTGCTGGATAGGCAATGTTAAATGGTATCTCGCGAACGAGTTTTTTCGCATTTCGCATACGCTGTCCAAGTTCCGACTCGAAGAATGCGACTATCTGGCCTGCATCAATAGCCTCTGCCTGTTCTATTGTCAAAAGTTCCTTTGTCTGCATTTCCTCAACAAGCCCCATCACACTTTGTTCCGTAATATCCTCATCCAATGGAATATGCTGCATGACCATATGCATGGCTGTACCTTTTTCCGCAGGGGTTAATTTTTTCTCCTGCATGAACTTCGGTCTATTCCAGATTGTTTTTCTTCGGGGCTGAATTTCCGTTCCGCTTTGTTCGTCCAGCCGTTCACTTTGCCTTTTTAACTCTGACACAGACTGCTTAGAACGATATATCGTGCCATGAGGGTAGGCATATTTCCACGCAAGAGTTTGCTGGATTTGCTTTTGATACTCGGAGGAAATGTCAATCTTTCTTCCGTTCGTCACCTTCTCCAGCCAACTCTCCTCTTCTTCTGTATCATCAGCCGTAAGCTTAAGAATCTCCTCTTTTTGCAGAATTCGTATCTCCCATGATGAAGGATGAACAGATACTTCACCTTTTTCCATCCATGTTTCCAGATGAATTCCAGATGCATCTTTATGTCTTACAAGAGCAGGGCCGATCCAATCTAAATAGGACCGTGCAGAAGCCCTGTCAAATTCATTGAGCAGCCAATTGGAATGTCCAGAAGCTTGTGCCCATTTTTGTTTGGACTTCTCAATATCTTTAACAGAGCCGACCAGCACTAACTTCTCCTTTGCTCTTGTCAGCGCTACGTAGAGCACACGCATTTCCTCTGCCAAAAGCTCCATTCTCTTTTTCTTAGCAAACGCTATTTGTGCAAGAGAAGGATAAGAGATCCGTTTTTGTGCATGAATATACTTTGTTGCAAAACCGAGATCCTTATCAAGCAAGAAAGGTTTACGAAGATCCATTGTGTTGAATTCTCTGCCAATACCAGCAAGAAAAACAAATGGAAACTCCAGCCCCTTGCTGCTGTGGATTGTCATAATCCGGACGACATCTTCCTGCTCAGTCAATGCTCTGGCAGCTCCAAGGTCATTTCCTCTGTCTCTCATTCTTTCAATGAATCGCAGAAAACGGAACAGCCCGCGGAAAGAGGTTGATTCGTATTGGCGGGCACGATCAAACAGCGCCCTCAGGTTAGCCTGTCGCTGATTACCTCCTGGCAAGCCTCCGACAAAATCGTAAAAATGAGTATCTCTGTAAAGTCTCCAAATTAAATCTGACAAAGCTCCACGTCTTGCTTCTGTTCTCCACTCATCCAACAATTCAAAAAATGGCGCCAGTTTTTCTTGCAGAGCGTCATCTTTATCTACCTTTGCCTTCATGAAAACTTTCACAGCATCATAGAATGCCCCCTGCTTTTGGGCAATTCTAATTCTGCTCAGCTCTTCTTCTGTTAACCCAACTATAGGCGAACGGAGAACTGCAGCCAACGGGATATCTTGATAAGGATTGTCTATTACTTTGAGCAACGACATCATGATGTTGACCTCAGTCGATTCGAAATAGCCTGATGTTAAATTAGCGTAGGTTGGAATATTGAATTGTTTCAATTCTTCCATGATGGCTGGCGCCCACGTCATCGAACGGAGCAGGATCACCATATCCTTGTACATGGCAGGACGGTACGATTTCGTTTTAGCGTCATAGACTTCCTGCTTTTGGTCAAACAGTTCCCTTATTTTTTGAGCAATCACCCGAGCTTCCAGCTGAGATTGCTCTATTTCCTGTGCATCGAATTCACCAGTCTCTCCGTCACCTTCTTCCCTTGATACGGAAGAGTTTTGATTAACAAGAGCTAATTCAATGGGATAGGCAGAATCCTCTGGGTAGGCAGCACCCTTAGCAAGTTCAGCATCTGTGTCATATTCAATTTCTCCTACTTTAACACCCATTATCTGCTTGAACAGATAGTTTGTACCATCCAAAACCTCTCGCCTGCTCCGGAAATTCCTAGCAAGATCAATCTTATAGCCTATCTCATTGTTTTCTTGAAAACGATTATATTTGGACAAGAACAAGTTTGGTTCTGCAAGCCGGAATCGATAGATCGACTGTTTAACATCGCCAACCATAAACAGATTGCCTGCAGCCTCACTGTCTGACGTTACAAGCTGTAATATGGACTCCTGCACCATGTTGACATCCTGGTATTCATCAATCAGCACTTCTTTAAACTGTTTGCGGTAATGCAGCGCTGCAACCGAGGGCACAAGGCTTCCTGTTTCAGGATTACGCAATATTTCCAAGCAATAATGCTCCAAGTCAGCAAAATCGACTAAGCCTTTTTCCGATTTCATTTTTTGGAAACGATCTGAGAAGGATGCAACAAGCCTCGTCAATGTTTCCACATGCACCTTCATTTCTATCATGTCTTTTATAAAACCTTCAGGCAGTCTGCCGAATAAATCACTTTGCAGCTCCTGCAGTATTTTTTTTGCTCTATCTCTGACCTTTTGGGCTTCGTCCATTAAAGCAGGATCATATTCGTCCCCTTTACATGTTTTAGCACGTGAAAATTTCAGGGTTTGCATCGCTTCATACAGCGTTTTCCATGAGTCATCTTTCGCCCTTTGGATAATGTCTAACAGGTTTAAGTCATCAACAAAATTGCTCGCTCTCGGTGCAGGACCGCCCGGACGCTTCGTCAATTCCAACCCATATTCCAAGAGCTGTCTTACTCCATCTAATTGAAGTCCGATATCTGCAAGCAACTCCTTTGCAAATGGAAGATCTTCAATTACTGCAGTTTCCTCAAGAGCATACATATTTGCTAAAGACTCCAAATACGCAGACGGAGATGGGTTTGCCCGTGAAAAATCATACACTTCCTGAATGATTTTTTGGAGAGCATCATCACTTCTGTCATTTGTAAAAGCATCGACCAAATCAAAAAATGCAGAGTTCTCGCTTTTGCCGTACTCTTCCTCAAACAAATCCTCCACACATTCATCCCGCATTAATTGCGCCTCAGTTTCATCAGCAATGCGAAAGCCTGGATCCAGGTCGATCATATAATAATATTTCCGTATAACTTCCAAACAGAAAGAATGGAGGGTTGATATATGCGCCTTATTCAATAAAGCTAATTGTTTTCTCAAGTGCTGTGATTTCGGATTGGCATTGATCTCCTTTTCAAGCACATCTCCAATCCGATGCTTCATTTCTGCCGCTGAAGCATTTGTAAATGTAACAACAAGAAGCTCATCAACGTTAATTGGGTTATCAGAGACAATCTTGCGAATCATTCTTTCTACAAGAACAGCTGTTTTTCCTGAACCTGCTGCAGCTGCCACTAAAATATCGTTTCCGCTTAAGCTGATCGCTTTCCATTGATCATCTGTCCACGTCGCATCAATCGGTTTCTCTGGAATATCAATACTCTTCATGTGTATTTGCCTCCTTTCTGATCAATTCAAGCGCCTCTTCCTTCGAGAAGGTTTGCAGTTTTCTATATTGGTTTGATTCTAGTCCTTCATCAAACTGGCAGACAGACTTGAATGAACAAAATGTACAAGGTGATTTTTCCTTTAATTGATACGGGGAAATATTAACATCGCCCCCGATAATTTTGTTACCTGTTTCTACATACTTATGACGAACAAATTTCTGAAGAGAATAAAAGTCCTCCCTGCTTGCTACTTTAGAACGTTTCGTTAAAGTACCGTCTGTTTTCACACCTGCAGGAACAATAGGTGAGTCCCCTTTTTCAAGGCTGCCGTCCATTAGTTTTATGACTTCCTCTTTCCCGAGCATTAATCCATTCATCTTAAACTTCTTGAAAAGTTCCTCTTCTATTTCGTCTAGTGTCAAGATTTTCTTGCTGCTCAATATCGGATTATGAACATGGAAGTACAGCACTCCTGCTGGATTCGCCTCCTTATCGACAAGGATGCTGCTGTTAGAAATAATAAGATCTAAGTATGTCAGCATCTGCAGGGACAACCCGTAATATACTTCATTCATGTTTAGTTCATGTGCGCTTGATTTATAATCAATAACACGCAAATACACTTCATTATCAAGCTCAGCTTTGTCGACACGGTCAATCCTGCCGACAAGCTCCATTTTCGTGCCATTCTTTAGTGCAAAGGCCATTGATGGCAGCTTACCCTTAGGCCCAAACTCCAGCTCCAAATCAATTGGAGCAAAGCCGCTGTATTTCGCATGCTCGCTCAAGATGAAGGAAGCTCTGCTGATAATCTGTTCCAGCTTTCTTTTAATATAGTGGTGTCTGTTTGTACTCAATAAAATCTCATTCTGCAATTTCGGAGCCAGCATTTCGACTGCATCCTTAGCGAGGATTTCACACTGCTCTCTTGTCAAATCAGACCACATCATATTTTCATGAAGCACAGTTTCAGCAATATATTTCAAGGCAGCATGAAATAAGTCTCCAATTGCAGGAGCCTCAAGTCTATATACTTGTCTTTCCCTTAGCTTTAAACCATGTGTGGCAAAATGAGAGAACGGGCAAGACTGGAACAACTCCATCCGCGATACACTTGCAGTTATGCTTTCACCATACAGGTCGCTGCTCGTTTCTTCAGTCAGTTCACTCGTCCTGTTTTGATATGTCAGACTTGAGAACACTTTCTTCGCTATTGGCTGTAACGCAGGATCTTCTATATAGGTGTTATAAACATCCCACCAAAAATCATAGATTTGATAATTTCTTTTCTTCAGCTGAAGCTGACCGTTCAAGTAAGAAAGGCTTGTTTTCATGTCGACTGCATAATCGAGCTGACCCAGCTCAGACAGCTCTTTTGGATCTGCCATAAAATAGAGCGTTTTTGCATCAGGAACTAGATCGCGCATCCGTTTTACATAAACAGATGAAAGCTGTGATTTGCCTTCATCATTTGCCAGCGGGTATGTTAAGTACAATCTGTCGGAAGGAGTGGTAAATGCCTTGTATGCAAGAAACTCTTCATCAAGCAGCCTGGTTTTACTTGTCGGTGCAAGCTTCATTCCCGTTCCAACAAGACTCTCTCTGTCGCTGTCTGCGAATATACCTTCATCTGTAAACTTGGCTGGAAAAACACCTTCATTTAGACCGATAACAAACGCTGCCTTAATGCTTCCAAGCCTAGAGGTCTCAAGATCGGCAATAAGCACTTGATCAATGGCCGGCGGAACTAAAGAAAACTTAAGGGTATCAAGTCCAGCATCCAAAATAGTCGCAAATTGTTTTCTTGTGATATCCTCGTCGCCTAGAATCTCAACAAATTGATCAAGAAGGTCTACAATACTGTTCCATGCTTGGTCATGTTCACCTGCTTTAACAAGCTCACCCTGCTCCTCAAGTTCCACTTTCCACAATTCCATCTTTTCCGGTACTTCCAGTTCTTCCAAGTAGAGATACAAAGCCTCACACTTTGCTCTGCCAGATTTCGCTCTCTTCAGCCTGTTGGATAAACGTGTAATTGGTGCTGCCAATGAGAGGCGAAGCTCATTCAGCTCCTGTTCCATCTTTCTTTCACTATCTGTCTGCACCCCTTGATCCCATTCAAGCCCTTGGAACCTTCTATATTTCCAGCGCTCCTTGCGTGTCCATTTATCTCCCTTTATTCCATATGCCAAACAATAGTTTTCCAGCTTGTCGACATTTTCCCTGACATTGCTTTTTTGCATATGCAATGGAAATAGCAACTCTGTCTTAATTGCTCTGAATACAGGCTCGTACCGCCAGTTCGTATCCAATATTTCCAAGGTAGAGCGAATTAGTTCGACAAGGGGATGGAAATGCATCGTTCTTTTCTGATCAATAAAAAAAGGAATATCATAATCTGCAAAGATAGTTTCTATTATATTTTGGTATTCAGCCGTATTGCGGGATAAAAGGCTGATATCACGGTAGCGATAGCCCTTTTTTCTGATAAGCTTTTTAATTTCCCGTGCTACACCCTCAATTTCAGACCTCGGGTTGACGCTTTCTGCAAATAACACAGCCGTGTCCCCTGAAAACGGAACTGCCGGTCTGCTGTCAAAATGCGCCTCGATATGCTTAAGAGAATGGTGCATATGGTTTTGCACCTCAGCAAAATTTTCTTCCTCTACTTCCACACCAATTTGTCTTGCCATCTCATAGATAGTTGCATATGTTTCCTTTGGCATCCGGAATAGGTCCAATTCATCTGCAAAACTGTTCCTGTCAGGCTTGTCCAAAGTGAATGTAATTGTTACATTTTCACAGATTCGCATAAGCTCCTGAATGATCAAGTACTCCTGCGGCGTAAAGCTGTAAAATCCGTCAATAAAGACTTCTGCTTTCTTCAAATATTCCGAGCTGTTAATTTTCTCTGCAAGGAGGCGGAAATAGTCTTCCCCGTCAATATACTTACCCAGCATGTTTTCCTCAAAGCTCGCATAAATAATTTCCAAATCATGGAGTTTATCTAAAAGGGCCTTGTCTCCATCTCCCGAACCCTCCATAACCTGCTGCCTGCTCCCCAGTTCCTCTGGTGTCACGCAATATCTTCTAAATTCTGTTACAAGCTGTTCCACTTGTCCAATAAAGCCATTCTTATCTGCCACCTTCTTAAACAATGACAAATCTTCTTTCTTTTCTTCAATAATGCTGCGGATTAGCATGCTGATTCCGACACTGTTAATATGCTGCCTAGAAATGCCACCTGTCTCTTGCAATACTCTCCACGCAAGCCTTGTAAAGCTATATACTTGTGCACGGAACATCCCGCCAAGCCCTTCGCTCGCCGCAAGGCTTTGGTCAGACAGAAAGGTCATCTGGTCTGGCACTAAGTAAATAATTGGATTACCCTCCGGATCCGCGAACAGCTTCTCCCGGATGGATTCTATACAAAAGGCAGTCTTTCCGCTGCCTGATCGTCCGGATAATAATCTAACAGACATAATTGCCTCCTCGAACTTGATTTCTCTCTTTATAATATCATAGAAACAAATGTTTCCCTATGAAAGAATACTTGGATTCCACTTACCAATATTTTCACTATTTCGCCATAAAAAAAAGGCTCTTAAAAGAGCCCATTCTTAAAAAGAAAACTGAGTATCACGAAGCGGCCAGTAGCGTAAAGAGACCTTACCGACTACCTGATCAATGTTAATAAAACCAAAATGCCTGCTGTCCCAGCTGCCTAGACGATTATCACCAAGTACAAACAGCTTTCCTTTCGGCACTGTTTCTTCCCCTGTTATTTCTTCAAGGGTAAAATCCCCTGTCAGCTTTCCGGCACTAACTTGACTTCGATAAGCATCTAAAAAATTTTCTTCATATTTTGTTCCGTTAACATACAAGTGATCATCCTTATATTCTATCTTATCTCCTGGAACACCTATTACCCTTTTTACATAGTCTTCCTTATCATTCGCGTGGAAAACAATCACATCAAAATGATGAAAATCACTGACTTTATATCCTATTTTATTAACGACTAATTTATCTCCATCCTGCAATGTAGGCATCATCGATTCGCCTTCTACCACATAATTGGAGAAAAAGAACGCGCGAATAATGATAAAGATTATAATCCCGATAGCAAATGCTTTAATCCATTCTATGCTTTCTCTTTTTATCGCTTCTTTCAAATGCTATCTCCTCCATGCATTGTTTGGAACATTAATTTCCATGTTCTCTTTCTCTGTCTTTTTCTGCAGTGACATTCATTCGTGCCTCTACTCTTTTCCCGACATACCATAGGATAAAAATTGCGATTGCAACTGGAATTGTCCGTATCGGATGTGTAATCATCGACTTCAGGTCATAACCGATAAAGCTGATGGTGCTTATCATGACAAGCTTACCTGCCACAACAGCAAGGAAATACTGTTTCACACGGATACGAGAAAGACCTGCTACAATATTTACTATTGCTGATGGGGTGAAAGGAAAGCACAGCAAGATAAACAGCGGTCCAAATCCATGTCTCTCAATCCAAACCATCAGCTTTTGCACCTTTTTATGGTTTCGAATAAAGCGCAAAAGCCTCTTTTGTCCATATTTTCTCACCAGTAAAAACACAAGCAGTGCACCAGCGCAAGTTCCTATCCATGAAAACAGAAAGCCGAGCCAAAACCCGAATGCATTCACATTAGCCAGAATGAACAAAAAAAGCGGCAGAAAAGGAACAAACGATTCTAGTAAGGGCAGCAAAATGCCAGGCAGTGGACCAAACGCCCGGTAGCTCTCTATTAATTGCATAATATTATCTAGTGTAAACCATTCTTTTAGTGTAGCTATATCCATAAACGAAAAACTCCTTGGCATATCATTACAAGCAGGTATTCAGACAAATCAGTCCCTAATGCTAATAGCGCTAGGATTATTTTGCTTCAATTGTCCGCTTCATATCGTCCCTAAATACAGTTTATTGCTCTTTAATCCCCTATTATTTTGATAAAAACTCATGTATTTCTTCTTTATTTGTGTCTATCTCTACACCAAGTACAGCAGAACCATCGACTCTAAGATCTTGATAAGTTCCATCAACAGGAATTCTCAATGTCTCTACTTCTTGGTTCTTATTGCGAATTAAATCAGAACCAATATACAAAATGTCTTTTGTACTCATGCTTGTATTAATATACGGCATCATAACACCTGCCAATTTAGGCAATTTAGCAACAGTCTGAACTCCTGAAATTTGTGAAGCGAGTGCTTCAAGAGTTTTCTGCTGTCTTTCTACCCTTCCGAAATCAGAAATAGCATCATGTCTGAAGCGCACATATCCAAGCAGCTGCTTCCCGTTCAGGTTTTGTAAACCCGGCTCCAATGTTACCCCAATATTCTCTGACATCCTCTTTTCGACATCTATCTCAACCCCATTCGGGAATGCCTCATCAATCAGTGCCTCAAATCCGTGAAAATTAACAATTGCATAGTATTGGAGGTCGATATCAAAGTTTTCCTTAATGGTTTGCCGCAGCAGTTCAGGTCCGCCAATGGTAAAAGCTGTGTTGATTCTGCCCTGTCCATTCCCTGGTATATCAACATACATATCCCGCATTAAAGAAATGAGTTTATAAGTGCCCTTGTCTGGATGAAACTGGGCAACCATAATCGTGTCCGTACGGTATTTAGTATCGCCTGCTCTAGCATCACTTCCTAAAAGAAGGACATTTGTCCCACCATACTGGTCTTTTTCCCCGTTAAACTCATACTCAACCTTCTCGATTGCACCATTTTCCAGCGCCTTTTTTTTACCAGCATTATATTGAACAAATATGTACACAGCTGCAAATATTATTAACAAGATAAGAAACAGGAAAAAGACTCTACCTTTCCTCAGCTTTCTTTTTTTCTTTCTTGTTTGTCTATACTCTGATCGCTCCATCCTCCATTGTTTCCTTTCTTTGCTTTTATCTATTCTAACGTTTTATTATAAACAAAAGTTTCTTCTCCATTGTTACCCTTAAAAGCATAAAATACTCTTACACATAAAGCGTAGTTATTATCTATTATCTTATCAGATAAATAGATATGCAAACATTTAATTTCCATATTTTTAATTACATTGCATTAACTCTTAAGAAGATTTTAAGTCTCAAGGCTCTTTTCACATAAATGTTTAATTTGCGTATAAAAAAATCGCCTGCCTATTATAGCAAGCGATTCTTATGATCACAAATAATCAATAAACCAATTATTGATATAGTTCAAACGGGAAATGCGCAAAGTTGGTTTGCCGCTTCTTGATAATTCATGATTGGATTCTGGGAAGCGAACAAATTTAGTTGTCTTTTTCTGTTTTTTAAGTGCTATAAACAGCTGTTCTGCCTGCTCAATCGGGCATCGGAAGTCCTTTTCACCATGCAGTATTAACAGCGGAGTTTCAATATTATTAACGTATGCTAACGGAGAATGCTTCCATAGTGTTTCTATATCATTCAAGTCAGCTTTAATTTGCCAATCGGAGAAATAATAGCCAATATCACTTACACCGTAGAAGCTGATCCAGTTGGAAATAGAACGCTGTGTAACTGCTGCTTTAAAGCGGTTTGTATGACCGACAATCCAGTTTGTCATGAATCCGCCGTAGCTTCCTCCTGTTACTCCAAGGCGTGTTTCATCAATAAAATCAAATTTCTCTAGTGCAAAGTCTACAGCATCCATTATATCCTCATAATCTTTCCCGCCATAATCGCCTCTGACCGCATCGACAAAATGCTGCCCATATCCATGGCTTCCTCTTGGATTAATGAACAGTACAGCATTACCATTTGCGGCAAGTGTCTGAAACTCATGGAAATATGAATTAGCATACATGGCGTGAGGCCCGCCGTGAATCTCAAGAACAAGTGGATACTTTTCACCTTCCTTATAATCAGCAGGCTTCATCATCCAGCCATGTAATTGCCAGCCGTCTCTTGATGTTAGCTCAATTGGCTCTGCTGGTGAGAAGGTATGTGTTAACATAAATTCCTTATTCACATCTGTCAGCTTAGCTATTTCTCCTGTTTCTAAGTTCAGGCTGTATAAATCACCTGGTTCTGTCGGCTTGCTGATTGCTACAATCGCCTGCTTTAAGCTTCCACCAGTGGAAAGTCCATAAACATGCTGATTATCAATTAAGCTTGGATAAATCTCGCCATCTTCATTGCCAAAGTAAACAATAGTGTTGCCGTGATCTGTTGCAAGGAAAACAAAGCTTCTATTATCCTCACCCCACAGAATTCCTGGCGTAACCCCACCTTGCTGGAAATCACCGATGGCAAAATCTCCGACATTCACGTCCCAATCTTCTGTTAAGCAGCGAAGCTTCTCATTGTTCAAGTCATAAGTCCAGATTTTTAACAACGTCGCATTTTCATATTCTCTGCCGCTGCCTATAATCCCGATTTTTTGGCTGTTAGGCGACCAAGTGACTCTTCCATATTGGCCATTGCTCTCAGTGATTTTCTGCCATTCTTTCGTTTCCAATGCGTACAGATAAACATCTGATTCGAAACTGAAATCCTTGTCCTCACTCTCATCTGCAGTTATAGCAAGATACTTTCCATCTGGAGACCAGCTTTGCAAGTAGTAATCATTTTCTCCTGAAGTGACTTCTTTCAGTTCAGCAGTTTCTTTATTAACAATGGCGATATGGCTGTAGCTTCCATTCCAAAAGCCGGCACTGTCTGATTTGTATTTCATCATATCGACTTCTAATGCTTCTAGTTTCTTTTCTGTCTTTTCGGGTACTTCCTTATCCTGAAGACTTTCCCCTTTCCCAATGTTTGTTTGGAACGCAATCTCACTGCCGTCAGCGGACCAGACAGGATTAGATGCACCATTGCTCGTAAATGTTAGCTGTCTTGCTTCCCCTCCGTTTTTGTTTAGCACATAAATTTGATTTTTTCCGCTTCGGTTGGATACAAATGCGATTTCATTACCGTCTGGCGACCATCTTGGTGATGTGTTGCGATGCTCCCCAAATGTCCACTGAAAGCTATTGCTGCTGTCCTCTAAACTTTGGTAGAAGATATTTGAATAATAAGCATCCTTTTCTTCTGAAATCCCTGTTACTACATATAGAAATCCCTTTCCATCCGGGCTTGCTTGCGGGTCAACAATCGATTTTAATTTGTATAAATCCTCAGGTGTTACTTTAGTCCATTCTCCCATGTCACTATTCCTCCCTTTATTAGCTATATCTTATTTCGACATTAGAAATAAATTCCCTTCAAGACATTGCATTTAATTTTAGTTTTGAAAGAAAATAAGCAAAAGCCAAGAAAACTTTTACGGGAGTTTTTTTATATTGAACAGCTTGAAAGGACCCGGCAAATATTGTACTATCTAAATAGAACATTTGTTCTCATCTAGATTTCAAGGAGAAGATTGACTATGACACGCATACCGGAGAAGGATAGATATATCATGGAGCAGGCCATTTATCTGCCCATGCTGTTAACCGTTCTAGACCGCGATCTCCTTACAATCAAGAAGAGCAGTTTTAAACTTAAGCAGCCTTATATTGACCTTGTGGAAATTACGATGAAGATAATTCATGCAGAGCTGCGGAAAACAAAGGAGTATATGCAAAAACATAAGATGAAGGTAGAAGAGGTAAAAAGGGATGAAGCCTTCACGATGTATTTATTCCTATACAATGGTTATGAGGAGTATCATAACTATTTCAACCCAAGGCTTCGCAATCGAGTACAAGAGCTTTTGGAATATTATCTGTACAAGCGGCATACCGGTTAAAAGCAGTTTATCCCATCCTGATTTAGGGTAAAGACACCTTATAGCGGATTTTCACTGTCTTCCTGGTTATGGCGAATTTTTGTTTGCAGCAAATTTGTTCTTAAAATTTGATTGTTGAAGATATGGAAAGAAACATCGACAGACAGTCTCCGGTCATTACGGAATATGACAGTCGTTTTTCCTTCTCCCTCTACTACTCTGTCAGAGATATGATGAAGAAAAAACCACATGCATGCATGGTTTAGAGGAGAATGGGTGGGAAATGCATAAATAGTGCTCTTCGAATCAATCGATATCGGCAATTTATGTTTATAGTTCATGAGTACCCTCGTACCCTTCCGTTTCCCCTCATACGTACAACCGAAATACTCACAGCTCCGCTTAATGATTTTACTTGGAGGCAGTTTGCACATATAAATGTTAGCTCCTTCATATATTTTAGAATAAACTTCACCATCCTTCTGTAAATCAGGTAGAATTGCCAACGTGTGATAATTCACTTCATACAAATCAAGGTTCTTACATTTCTCAGCCATTTCTGCTTCTCCTTTCTGTTCCTTACTTAAGAACAGCTGAATTAACTTACATTGATTGCATTATAGCACGCTGTTTTTCAGCAATGTAAGCGGTTAGCAAATCGTCTTAAATAGTTCAAAATTCCGCTCTATTTTCAAAATTTTTAAATAATTTTATTGATATTTTCATTTTTTTACCATATAATATTAAAAAGGCATCAGGGGTGAGTCTAATGAATGAAAAGTCGTACACAGAGTTAACTAAGTTAAGTGCTATGAAAAAACACAAAGCAAATGAGACTTATGTGAAAGAACTTTACATCGACATGCTTCTTGTTGAAATTCAATGGAATTTAGAAAAAGCCAGTTTAATGACACAAATCGATCATGCCATAGACGAACGAAATGAAGCTGAATTTATCCGGCTAAGTAAACAGTATACAAAGTTATGTAAGCGCTTCGATAATTAATTCCTGTTTAAGGCGTCTATGAGGGCTGTTCCTTCCTCTCACAAAGGCGCCTTTTTCTATGCCTACTCATACAAAAGACGCTATTCCTGTTATCCGGAATAGCGTCTTTTTTGCTTATTCATTATTGTTCTTCATTATTATGCTCTTTTCTTCCAATTCAGAAATTCTTTCAAGCATTGTTGGATGGCTGTAACGAAATACTTTAACAAGAAATGGCGGATTGACTTCGCTGAGTCCAGTTTTCGCGAGCTTTTGGAATGTAGATACTCCAGCTTCTGGATCTTTAGTTAAGGCGACAGCATAATTATCTGCTCTTTTCTCCTCATATCTTGATACAACATTAGCAAAGGGATTTACAGCAAACATCAGCATCGAGATGAGCAGCAGGACCAAAGGAAATGATTGAATATCTTCAACCTTTGAAACTTTAAAGGCCGGACCCCACCTGTTGACAACAAGGTGCATCAGCCTGTAAATAAGATAAAGGCCGAAAAACGACAGCACAAGAGATAGACCAATTCCAATATAGATATGCTTTTCAACATAATGCGCCATTTCATGTGCCATGACAAAGAGTATTTCATTTTCTTTGAGTTCATGGAGTGTAGTATCCCAAAGAACGATTCTTGAATTGCTGCCGATTCCTGTTACATAGGCATTTAAGGCATTGGTTTTGTCCGACATGTCCACCTCAAACACATGTTCAGCAGGGATATTAGACTCTACTGCCAATGCGAGAATTTTCTCCTCTAGTTTCTTATCACTTAAGGCAGTAAAGTTGTTATACAGCGGGTCAATAATGACTGGCTGGATAAATGTTAGGAACAATGTAAAAGGGACAGACAGCAGCCATGCATAGAGCCACCAGCGCTTCTTACTCTTGCTCATCAACCAATACAGAACAATAAAAATAATAAAAGTCGTTGCATAATTCACCCAAAAATCAATCAGCTCATCTTTCATCCATGAAGGAAAGCTCTGTGTGGAAATATGATAATCTCGTGAAAGCTTGTAGCTGATATAGCTTAAAGGAAAGGAGACCACATAAGCCATTAGATTGAGCCAAAACAAATAAATCGCTTTTTGAATGATTTTATATTTTCCTGATTCCTCTCCCCACTTGCGGAACGCTTTAGAGAAGCCAAACAGTAGGATAAACAAATAGATTAGCCATTCGAAGGGAGTGGAAATAAAAAATAAGAAGTTCTTTAGTTTAGAATACTCTTCACTTAACGCCAGCTCTCTGCTGTTCAGAAAGGTGGATGGATCTGCCGCGGATCCTTGATATTCAAAAGGGAGCTTTGAGTCTGCTAAATAAAACAAATACCAATAAAAAAATAAGCCGTACAAAATAAATAATAACACTGAGTAAAAACCTATTTTTCTTGCCATTATTCCCCTCCTCGCCTTGTACAACCCTTGTTACTAATAATAAGACTAAGAGACGACATTTAGAACAAGAAGTTTTATAGGACAAGCTCTTCCCGAAAGTTAACAAAAAAAAAGCACTGGGCCAACAAACCCAGTACATCTTAACAATTAGTATATTAAATGAAGGAAATCTTCCTTCGTGATATTACCGAAATAATGCTTGATTGATGTTTCCTCAAGAGCCTTTTCTAGCTCGCTGCGATCATAGCGCAAGCCAGTCAGCTTATTCTCAATATCAGAAACGTCGCCGACTCCAAAGAAATCGCCATAAATCTTACAGTTTTTAATAATTCCTTTTGCCACATCAAAGCGGACGTCAACTTGTCCTACAGGGAAACGATGGGAATGCTGCAGATTGAACTTCGGTGATTTTCCATAATTCCAATCCCAGTTTTGATAACGTTCCTTTGACAGAGCATGGATGTTTTCCCAGTCTTTTTCTGTTAGTACATATTCCTGGATATTTTCTTCCCCATCAAACAGGTATGCCAAAATAATGCGCTTGAATTCTTCAATATCCATTTTCTCTTTTAGGAATTCTGTAATATTAGCAACTCGGCTTCTTACAGACTTGATTCCCTTTGATTCAATTTTATCTTTTCTAACTTTTAATGCAGACACAATATGATCCATCTCTGAATCGAACAACAGGGTGCCATGGCTGAACATTCTACCTTTTGTAGAAAATTGGGCATTCCCAGAAATCTTTCTGCCCTCAGCCAACAAATCATTGCGCCCGCTTAGCTCAGCATTAACTCCCAAGCTCTGCAGTGCCTTGACCACAGGTTCTGTAAACTTGCGGAAGTTATGAAAGCTGTCACCGTCATCCTTTGTAATGAAACTAAAGTTCAAATTACCTTTATCATGGTAAACTGCACCACCGCCAGAAAGCCTTCTTACTACATGAATACCGTTTGATTCAACATATTCTGTGTTGATTTCCTCAATTGTGTTCTGATTTTTGCCGATAATGATGGATGGTTCATTTATATAAAATAATAGGTATGTCTCATTAATATTAAGATTTTTCAGCGCATATTCTTCAATCGCCAAGTTGATGCGCGGATCTGTAATGCCCTTATTATCAATAAACAGCATATGTACACCCTCTTTTCCATTATTCAGATTAAATATAGCATATCATCTATTAAAAGAATAATTAGCCCCTTTATACTATAACTAAATTTCGTCGAATTAGCACTTTTTTTGTATCCTTTTTTTCCTGTCGAAATGATTGTTTCTGCCAGAAATCCTCTCTCATACTATATTATCCTAAAGAAAAGGCCAGGCAGATTGCCCGGCCTTTCTTTCTCAAATTCTATCGTTACTCTGCTGCAGCCTCAGTAAACTGGCGTTTATGCGCAAATATAAAGTATAGAATAGTTCCAGCAATGAAGAAAATTGGGTACATTGCCAAAATTGCTGCATTATGCCACATAAAGTCGAAGTCTCCTGTCGAAATAACTGCCCTTAAACCAGAGACAGAATACGACATTGGCAACAATGCATGTATATGCTGCATAAAATCAGGTATAAGCTCTAACGGGAATGTTCCACCGCTTGTTGTTAATTGAAAAATCAAGAGAATGACAACGATAAAGCGTCCTGGATTCCCTAAAATTGTAACAAAGAACTGAATGATAGAGAAGAATACGAGACTCGCTATAACTGTAAACAGAATAAATAATGGAATGCTTTGTACTTCCATTCCCAGCACTTCTAACAGCACAAATGAAGCTACAAGTGCCTGCAGTATGCCCACCCCTGCGAGAATCACTGCTTTACTGAAGAACCAGCGCAGTCCGTTTTTAGGAACTCCTTCCGGCTCATTAAATGAGAACACAATAGAGAGCATCAACGCACCAACGAACAGGCCTAATGAGATGAAATATGGAGCTAATCCTGTTCCGTAATTAGGCACATCTGATACCTTTTCATCAGACACAGTAACTGGCTCTGCCATCATATCATACGTCTTATCATCAGAGTGGATAGAGCTTGCATCATCAGCACCATCAGTAAGCTTATCTGACAATTCCTTGCTCCCATTTGATAAGGTAGCTGTTCCATCAGCAAGATCCTTCGATCCTGATTCGAGCTTACTAGTTCCATCAGATAGAGCACTTGAACCTGAAGACAATTGATTCATGCCAGTAAGGAGTGAATTAACTCCTGTCACAAGTTCATTAGAACCACTTGCTGCTTTAGAAAACTCAGTTGTGTATTGGTTCATGCCGGCAATAAACTGTTCCTGACCTGCCACCTGCTGTTTAGAGCCATCCTCTAACTGTGCAGTTCCGTCTGCAAGCTGCTGAGCTCCAGCTTGCAGCTGCTGTTCCCCTTCGCTCAACTGGTTTAAACCAGCAGATAAGCTTTGCCCCCCTTGAGCCAATTTATCTGCTCCTTGCTGAAGAGCCTGCGTGTTTGCGGCAATTTGGCCACTGCCATCTACAAGGGCTTGAAGTGCAGCCTCTACTTCTTTTATCTTATCCTCTGGCAATCCTTCAAGCATTGGAAGGATTGCGTTTATTGTTTCCTGAACTTGCTTGGCTCCTTCATTTATTTGAAGTGCACCATCAGCCAGAGCTGCAGAGTTGCTGCTCCACTCCTGCAGTCCAGAAGTAAGATTGCTTGAGCCTGCTTTCAGCTCATCTGTTCCTGCTATTAACGAAGGGATGCTGTTTTGAAGCGTTTCTGCCCCCTCTTTTGTTGAAGTAATACCATTTAAAATTGATTGATCTCCACCTTGCAGCTTCATTGCTGCATCTGAGAGCTCTTTATGGCCATCTTGTAGCTGTCCTAATCCATTTGAAAGACTTTCTGCTCCAGTCAGAAGCTCTTTCGCACCAGTATTAGCAGCATTAACTCCATCTGTAAATTCAACCGATTTCTCGGCAAGTGTCTTCAAATTCTTGTAAACTTCCTGTGTACCTTCATTGACTTTGTCTGTTCCATCACTAAGATCCTTAGCTCCAGTACTCGCATCTTCAAGCCCTGTTGCCATTTTACTTATATTTTCAAAAACAGACTCAGCATACGTCTCGGTAACTTCCTTGCCGACACCCTCTTTAATCTTTTCAACAGCTGAATTGCCGATTTGTGAAGAGATAAAATTAAAGCCTGGATTAGAAACATATTTTAAATCTAATTTTTTCGGATTATCATCAAGCAATGTAGTAGCATTTTCGGAGAAATCCTTCGGTATTTCAATCAGCATATAATATTTCTGGTTTTCCAGGTCTTTGTAACCTTCTTCTTTATTTACAAATTGAAAGTCGAAATCCTTGCTTTCCTTAAGATTGTCGACTAAATCTTTGCCGACCTCTAATTTTTTGCCATTCATTTCTGCACCGCTGTCCTCATTAACAACAGCAACTGGGAGCTTTTCCAAATGTCCATAGGGATCCCAAAATGCCCATAAGTAAATTCCTGCATATAATATTGGAATGAATATAATAGCCAGGATGGAAATGAGCTTCATTCGATTTTTGAAAATCGAGGATAGCTCTGCTTTTAATAAATTTTGTTTCATAAACACCACTCCATTTATATTGACCATATTGTTCATTTGGTCATTTTCTATTCTAAAAAAGAGGACTATCTTGTAGACAATCCCTTTAGTAAGGACCTTTCAACGGTTAAAGCTATCTCCTCAGCCTGAAGAGGAGGATGGTTCTTTTCCCAGTCAAAAATCAAGGAGATATACATTTTAAAGATGATGAATGAAGTCAGCTCAGGATCACATGGCTGTATTTCCCCTCTGCTGATAGCTTCTTGCACATGACCTTTCATATAGCTGAGAATGGCGTTCTCCAGCCGGTTAAGTACTTCCTTCACTTCCAATGTTCCCATTTCCTTTTGCTCTTCAAACAACTTTATTGTGAGCTGATGCTCTTTTCTGTATTCGAGCATCCGGATAAGAGTACGATGAACATTATCCATAAAACTCGAATCAGGGTCAAAGGAAGCATCTGCCTCAGCTTTCATCTCCATAATAAGCCCTGTTATTATCTCATCAAATAGCTGTTCCTTATTTTTGAAAAACGTATATATTGTTCCCTTTCCGACATTTGCTATTTTCGCCACTTGATCCATTGTTGTTGCTTTATACCCAAACATGGAAAAGGACTTTGCAGCAGCTTCCATTATAAGCTTCTTCCGATCCACAGCCAAACGCTTCACCTCTAATCATGAAAGATAACATTTTCTTAAAAAGAGAAATCAAAAATGACCAAATGAGAAATTTGGTCATTTAGTACAGATATGAATATAACATATACAAAAAACAAGTGCAATAGGAGCAGCTTGCCTTTTCCTAAGAAAACGTCAGCTACTCCTAAATCACTATTATTTAGAGTGAACAGACAAGCTGTTCAACACAACTGTTGCCAGCGCATCGATAAATTCTGGCTGTGCATTCGGCATTTCTGGTCGATAGTAAGAAGCACCGACTTCTTTTGTAACAACAAGACATTCATAGTCATTGTCATACAGAACTTCCAAATGGTCTGCTACGAAACCAACAGGCGTATAGACAAATGCCTTATATCCGTGCTCTTCATAAAGCTCTTTAGTCAAGTCCTGAACATCTGGTCCAAGCCATGGATCAGGTGTGTTGCCTGCACTTTGCCAGCCAATATAGTAATTAGAAACACCAGCAGATTTAGCAATCAAGTCAGCTGTTTCTTTCAATTGATCTGGATATGGATCCCCGTATTGAAGAATCTTCTCTGGCAAGCTGTGCGCTGAAACGATTAAGGCTGCATTGTTTCTTTCTTCTTCAGGTAATTTACTGAATGTCTCTTGTACCTTTTTAGACCAGTAATCGATGAACTTTGGCTCATCATACCAGCTTTCAATACTGTGTATTGTTAAACCGCCAAGCTCTTCAGCTGCTTGTTTCGCTCTGCCGTTGTATGATTTAATGCTGAATGTGGAGAAATGCGGTGCCAATACAATGCTCACTGCCTCTGTAATTCCGTCCGCATGCATGCTTTTTACAGCATCCTCGACAAACGGTTCAATATGTTTCAAGCCGATGTACATCTTGAATTCAATATCTTCTTGGATAGAATTAAGATGGGATTCAAGACGTTCTGCTTGCTCCTGTGTGATTTTTGCAAGGGGAGAGATTCCTCCAATTGCCTCATAGCGGCTTCTCAAATCTTCCAGCATTTCGTCAGTAGGTCTTCTTCCATGTCTAATATGCGTGTAGTATCTTTCAATATCTTCTTCTTTATAGGGAGTTCCGTAAGCCATAACTAACAGCCCCATTTTTTTTCTGCTCCTCATTTATATCACTCATTTCTATAATTTAATCGTCTATTAGGCTTTTTTTGCTTCAGTAGAATACTCATGCACAAAGCTTGTCAGTTTTTTCAAGACAGCTGGGTCCACTTCCGGAAATACGCCATGACCGAGATTAAAGATAAATCCGTCCTGTTGCATGCCTTGGTCCAGTATTACCTTCACTCTCTCCTCAATGACATTCCATGGTGCCAGAAGTACCGCCGGATCAAGATTGCCTTGAACTGCTTTAGTAACACCTATGTCTCGTGCTTCTTTAATAGGAAGTCTCCAATCAAGCCCTACAACATCTAACGGGAGGCTGTTCCATTCTAGGGCGAGATGGCTTGCACCAACACCGTGCATAATAAGCGGTGTGTTTTCGCTTCTTAAATCAGTGAATATCTTCTCCATAACTGGTTTAATGAAGGTACGATAGTCCGATACATTCAGTGCACCTACCCATGAATCAAAAATTTGAATAGCACTTGCTCCTGCATTTATCTGGGATTTTGCATATGTAACCACCATGCTTCCCAGCTTTTCCATCAATAAAGTCCAAGCCTCTGGATGTGAATACATAAAAGCTTTTGTTTTATGATAATTTTTAGAAGGTCCGCCTTCAATCATATAACTGGCAAGTGTAAATGGCGCTCCCGAAAAGCCGATTAGCGGCACATCCAGTTGCTCTTCAGTCAATAATTTAATCGTATCCAGCACATACTTAATATCCTGTTCAGGATTTAACACACCTAGCTTTTCTACATCTTCCAATGATGTAATTGGATTATCAATAACCGGACCGATACCTGACTTGATTTCCACATCTACACCGATTGCAGGAAGAGGTGTCATAATATCCTTGTAAAGTACCGCCGCATCGACATTGTACTGGTCAACAGGCAGCTTTGTAACATACGCACAAAGTTCAGGCTGATGGGTAATTTCAAAAAGAGAATACTTTTCTTTAATCGCTCTGTATTCTGGTTGAGAACGCCCAGCTTGACGCATATACCAGACAGGTACGAAATCAGTTTTTTCTCCTTTTGCCGCCTTAATGAATGTATTTTTCAATTCCTTACTCATTCTTAATATGTCCACCTTTCTATTGCTTATGTTTTCCATTGTAATATATAAATCATAAATTAAAAAACAATTTAACTGTAATCATTATTAAATTATAATATTTATAAATAAAAAAGCAATAAAAAAGAATGCCTTTTTACAGACACTCACTATTTCTTTTTAATTTACAGTACTTTTGGATATATAAATTAAATATATAACTTTTTCACTATCGTTGTATACAAAACATCATAAATTGTCACAAAATAGACTAATTTACTTCTTCTATCTTATTCCCAGTTCTCTTTTGACACAAACGCCAGCGAGCAAACTTTGCGTATATTTGTTATTTAGTCAGCCATAATGAAAAGGTATTTCAAATGAGAATAGCCCACACATGAAGAAAAAGGTGCAAATGGATTGACACTAAGCTGTGGCAACAGCATAACAATTAAGGGATGCCTAATGACCAAGATCCAATGTTTAAATATCCATTTTTGTTTCATTGAAATTCTATCTATAGTATCCTTAAAGAATGAAAACGCTATTTCTAGACTGAAACTCTTTTTAGGAGGTTGCTATGAATACGTATTTAGCAAGCGGGACGTACGATTTTTTAGTAAAGAAATACGCTTCACAAATTGATCAGCAAACCTTGATTGCCATGCAAGTA